>CAEZXO010000006.1_pt1 | contig 114385 bp, 118 predicted proteins | sample 7265281 | NCBI WGS metagenome assembly CAEZXO01 (sample SAMEA6813911, study PRJEB35770) | freshwater metagenome | biome: Freshwater; feature: Freshwater reservoir; material: water | place: Czech Republic | collected 2016-11-09 | depth 0.5m m
ATTTAACTACAAAGCTGCTACGCGTCCACTGTGTGGTTCTCGAGATACGGTCGAGAACCAAAAGATTGATATCTCAATAGAGTTTCGGCGACCATAGCGTGAGGGAAACACCCGGCTCCATTCCGAACCCGGAAGTTAAGCCTCACAGCGTCGATGGTACTGCACGGGTGACCTTGTGGGAGAGTAGAACGTTGCCGAACATCCTTTAATAGATAAGGGGCACTTTTAATTAAGTGCCCCTTATCTTTTTTAATGTAATCTCAATTTATTAATTTTTCTCTTTGAGATGTGACGAGGAAATGGAGGAGATCGTGGACAGACCACCTAATCATTCGAATGATTCGCGTCCATCTTCTAGTTCAAGTTCCGGTCGTCCATCTTCGCGACCTAGCAGTGATCGCCCACGTTCTGACCGACCTAGCAGTGATCGTTCCAAAGGTGCTCGTGCATCGAGTTCGAATTCCGATCGCAATCGCGCGAGTGGTGGTTCTCGATCAGTTTCTCCTAGAACTCCTTTAGGGCGCTCCAGTGACCCAACGCGTTTTCGTCCACGAATAGTTGAACCATTGATCCCTGATGAAGTTACAGGTGAAGAGTTAGAGAAAAGCGCACGAGCTGAGTTGCTGTCGCTTTCTGCAGATAACGCGAAAGTTGTTGCTAGACACTTAGTATGCGTAAATTTATTTATAGATAGTGATCCGGAGCGAGCACACTTGCATGGAATGGCCGCTGCCCATCACGCGGGACGCCTTGCGATCGCGCGGGAAAGTGCCGGATACGCGGCCTACCGCGCCGGGAAATACGAAATTGCCTTGCGCGAACTAAGAGCAGCGCATCGGATTTCGGGCGATGTTTCTATTTGGCCCGTCATGGCAGATTGTGAACGTGGTCTTGGGCGACCCGAAAAAGCACTCGAGATGGCTGGATCTGCGGAAGTGAAGAAATTGGATAAGGCACAAGAGATTGAAATGCGAATAGTGGCAGCAGGTGCTCGACGCGACCTTCGTGAATTGGATGCTGCGGTCATAACGTTGACATGTAAAGAACTCAAAACAGAAAACGCTGATTGGTCGGTGCGTTTGCGTTATGCATATGCCGATGCACTTGAAGCAGTGGGACGTCGTGAAGAAGCGCGTGAATGGTTTGGAAAATGCGCCCAGTTAGATCGTGATGACAGTACCGATGCACAAGAACGCGCCGCTTCTCTCTAAATACTTCTTCTCCACAACCCCGATTTATTGTGCGGCTGCCTGTTAGCGCTACCTGCAAACATCCATTTTCTCAACGAGAAAAGGAAAGTTATGATAAGTGCCTCCAAGATTGAAGCTGCAAGTGACTATTCGCGAAACGAAACACTGTTGCATGGACGAGTATCCGGTGAACCAACCGTCAAGGAAATGCCTAGCGGGGATACCGTTGTCGAATTTCGAATCGTAGTTCGTCGAGATGGCCGAAATGGTGTTAATACCCTCGATATCGCCGCATGGAGTGGACCCTCAAGGCGCACCGCCCTGACTTTGCGTGACGGTGAATGGGTAGAGGTGATTGGGGCTATCCATCGCCGTTTCTGGCAAGGAGCACAAGGGCTTGCCAGTCGTTGGCAGGTTGAAGCGAGCGAGTTACGCAGAATTTAGGTAACGTAGCGTCATAGATACTTCCTGTCGATCAATGAAAGAGTTAATTCCATGGCTAACGATCTTTTCTCCACGCTTAAAGTTTATCTAGCGAAGGTGACCGATGGCGAGAAGTCACCTGGCGAATTGGGCGCGGCTTTGAATGCTTGGGTGAAAGAGAGCGGCGAGAGCGTAAAGTCAAAAATTGAAGAAGAAGTTGAATCGTCAGTTTCCAAAATGGGCTTCATTAAACGCGAAGAATTTCAATCTCTGGAAAAGGAGATCGCTGAACTTCGAAAAAATTGTGGAGCGACCGAAGGAGTCAAACGTGCGGCTCAAGGCACATCCAAAGGCGCGCAAAAATCCACTGCCAAACGAGCTACCAAGAAGAGCTCGGCGGCACCTGTGAAAAAAAGCGCGAAGAAAAAGGCGTCTGCCCCATTGAAAGGCAAGAGTCACAAATGACAACAAGCGCACAAGAAGAGAATTTTGTAGAAAAGGTCAAAGAAGAGTTACTTGAGATCGATCAAATTCCTGTTTCGCAGCATGCAGATAGATTTGAGCAACTGCATCAAAAATTGGATACCGCCTTATCTACCATCGACGGTCTCTAGAAAAATTCCATGAAAACGCGTTTAGATGCTGAACTGGTCAGACGCGGCCTAGCGCGTTCTCGCGAACATGCAGCTGATCTGATTGAATCTCGATCGGTTTTAGTACGCGGCATTCCGGCATCTAAGCCAGCGAGTCAGGTGGATGCCGAAACCTCCATCGTTTTGCAAGGCAAGCGTGATGATTTTGTATCTCGCGGCGGTCATAAATTGGCGGGCGCCCTGGAAGTTTTTACACCAATAGTCGTTGAAGGCAAACGATGCTTGGATGCTGGTGCCTCCACGGGCGGTTTTACCGATGTTCTTTTGCGCAAAGGTGCAGGACAAGTTGTCGCAGTAGATGTTGGTTATGGCCAATTAGCATGGGAGCTTAGGCAAAATCCACGCGTTGCTATTTTAGATCGCACGAATATTAGGCATCTCACCGGTGAGATGGTTGGTGAACCGATCGATCTCGTGGTTGCGGATTTATCCTTCATTTCCCTCACCCTGGTTTTACCGGCATTAGCGGCGGTTTCAAAAGCTAATGCGGATTATGTTTTAATGGTGAAGCCGCAATTTGAAGTTGGGCGTGAGAAACTTGGCGCCGGTGGAGTTGTGCGCGATCCGATTCTTCGCAAGTCTGCTGTAATGGAAGTTGCTCAGTCCGCCTACGACGTGGGTCTAGGAACACTTGGTATCGCTGCAAGTCCACTTCCGGGACCGGCTGGAAATGTAGAATATTTCTTATGGCTTCGTCGCGGAGCCGAATCGATCGATGAAGATGCGCTCGATCATGCTATTGCTATTGGGCCGCAATGAGCACCCAGCGTTCAATCCTTCTTGTCATTAATCCGACTCGGCCTGCGGCAACTGATGCTGCCCGATTACTGGCTGAAGATTTTCTTTCTTCCGGATTCAATGTTTTCGTCACCATCGAAATTGCCATTACAGGCGTAAAGCTTTTGCAACAGAAAGATCTAGCCGATTGCGAAATCGCTGTTGTGTTAGGTGGCGACGGAACAATGCTCAGGGGAGCCGAAGCGGTGCGTGGCACACAGATTCCACTACTTGGAATCAATCTCGGACACGTGGGTTTCTTGGCTGAAATTGAAAGACCGTCCTTAGAGGAGATTGCTGCGGTTATTAAGGCGAAGAAATATATCCGCGAAACGAGGATGGTTGTTCAATATGAAGTGCATCGCAGCGGCAAAGAAGTGGCTATTGGCTGGGCCCTCAATGAGGTCACTATTGAACGTGGCGCCAATGGCATGTTGCAACTTTTTGTTCAAATTGATGGCCGACCATTATCACGATGGGGATGTGATGGCTTGATTTGTTCTACGCCAACCGGTTCGACTGCTTATGCATTCTCTGCTGGAGGCCCCGTCGTGTGGCCAGAGGTGGAAGCGCTCGTACTTTTGCCTATTTCGGCGCATGCACTTTTCGCCAAGCCGATGGTTGTATCTCCTCAGTCTGAGATTGTGGTCGATTTGGAATCAGACGGGGCAATTTTACTTGGAGATTCATTGAGATCTTTTCCGTTAAAACGTGGGGATCGTGTGACGGTGACGAAAGATTCGCAAGCCGTAGCGTTAGCGCATCTGAATGAAAGCGTTTTTACGGATCGCTTGGTTGCAAAATTCAAACTGCCAGTTGAAGGTTGGCGCGGTGAGTGATCGTTCATATTTAGAGGAAATCACAATTCGCGGAATCGGAGTGATCGAAGAAGCTAGTTTAGAATTGGGTCCAGGATTTAATGTTCTTACCGGTGAAACTGGCGCAGGAAAAACGATGATATTGACCGCTCTTTCGTTAGTTCTAGGCGGTAAGAGCGATGCGAACCTTGTGAGGCAAGGCAGCCCGAGACTTGTTGCAAATGCCACCTTTAAGATTGATGAAAATGTTTCAGAAATTATTAATGAAACTGGCGGCGTCGTGGAGGATGGCCACGTGATCTTAACTCGGACTCTTTCTGCTGACGGGAAAAGCAAAGGCAGTATTGGTGGCGTTGGCGTCGCCGCGAGCGTACTAGCCCAAGTGAGCGAATCCCTTATCGAAATACATGCTCAAGCCGCCAATATGAGTATTACTAAAGCTCCTAAGCAACGTGAAATTCTCGACCGTTTCGGGGGTGAGGAAGTTGCTCTAGCCCACTGCTCTTATTCAGAGATTTATAGCGCTTACCACTCACTACGTTCTCGAATCTCTGAAGTACGTACGAGTCTTTCGAGTAGGGCAGAGGAGATTGCGAACCTGACAGAATTTGCTCAAAGTTTTGCAAAACTCAAGCCGGCGGTGGGTGAATTTAGCGCGCTGGAAAACGAGATTATTCGATTGAGTTCGGTGGAAGAGTTTCGTATGGCGATGGAGACAGGGACGCAATTTTTGGATGATGAAGAGTCGGGGATTTTGACCCTGTTATCTCTGGCCCGAAAGAAACTTGAGGTGGTGGGCGCCAAAGATGTTGATATAGCGAAAATCGCAGAATCTTTGTCGGAGAGTTTTTATTTACTGGAGGATGCAACCCGAGAAGCACATTCGTATCTAAATTCTCTTGAAGCCGATCCTCTTCGGCTCGATCAGGCGCAAAATCGGCGTGCCGATCTGAGCGTTTTCATCAAAAGGTTCGGAAAGACTGGAGCGCCAGATGAACAAATTGCCGAGTTGATAGCTCGTTCTACGGCAGTGTCAGAAACGATCGACGATCTTTCCGGTGGTGACGAACGTCTGGCCCAGTTGGAAGCACAGTTGCAGGGTCTAGCCAAAGAGTTAGAAAGTGCCTCCCGGAAATTAAGCAAAACGCGATCTGTCGTTGCCGCCGGGCTCTCTCGGCAAGTGAGCGAGGAAATCCATTCACTGGCTATGCCGCACACCCAATTCATATGTCAGGTTGAGTCACCCGATTATTCACAATCTATTCCCGCGGACACTTTTACCGTGACGGGGGCTGATGAAGTTTTGATGCTTTTGCAAAGCCATCAGGATGGACCGAAGGTGGCTGTTGCTAAAGGTGCCAGCGGCGGTGAAATGTCGCGCGTAATGTTGGCTTTAGAAGTTGTATTAGCTCAGTCTCAACCGGTGGGGACATATGTTTTTGACGAAGTAGATGCCGGAGTTGGCGGAAAAGCTGCGATTGATGTTGGCCGGCGCCTCCATGAACTTTCTCGACACGCACAAGTGATTGTCGTGACACATCTTCCTCAAGTAGCAGCATGGGCCGATACGCATTTTGTAGTTCGAAGAAGCGGTGATGGTTCGGTCAATCAAAGCGATGTGGAGAATATTGTTGGAGAACGACGCGTTGAAGAAATTGCTCGAATGCTTGCAGGGCTCGAAGATTCTAAGAGCGCTCAAGAACACGCCGCTGAACTCCTAGCGATGCGTGGATGAGGCAATAACCCTCATTGCCTGATAGGTTGGTCTCCCATGGGCCAACCTCATGTGACTAAGCATTTATTTGTAACTGGCGGCGTAGCCTCAAGCCTAGGAAAAGGTCTCACCGCATCAAGTCTAGGTCGGTTATTACGCTCTCGTGGGTTGCGCGTGACAATGCAAAAATTGGATCCCTATCTAAATGTAGATCCAGGAACCATGAATCCGTTTCAACACGGCGAAGTATTTGTTACCGATGATGGCGCAGAGACAGATCTAGATATCGGGCATTACGAACGTTTTCTTGATACAAATTTGCATGGATCTGCGAATGTTACAACTGGACAAGTGTACTCCCGAGTGATTGCACGAGAGCGTCGCGGAGAATATCTTGGAGAAACGGTACAAGTAATACCGCACATCACAAATGAAATAAAGGAAAGGATCAGGGCGATGTCAGCCCCAGATATCGATATTGTTATTACAGAGGTTGGCGGAACCGTCGGGGACATAGAGTCTCAACCATTTCTAGAAGCTGCTCGCCAGATTCGTCAAGAAGTTGGGCGTGAGAATGTTTTCTATCTCCACGTTTCCCTGGTGCCTTACATCGGACCCTCGGGAGAATTGAAAACGAAGCCTACCCAACACAGCGTTCAAGCTTTACGCAGTATTGGTATTGCTCCAGATGCGATAGTTATTCGCTCGGACAGAGAAATTCCTGCCTCAGTGAAGAAGAAGATTTCACTCATGTGTGACGTGGATTTAGAAGCGGTAGTAGCGGCTGTTGATGCGCCATCAATTTACGACATTCCCAAGGTTCTATTTTCTGAAGGCTTAGATTCTTACGTGGTTCGCAGATTGAACTTGCCTTTCAAAGATGTGGATTGGACGCAGTGGGATTCGCTGCTAGAAAAGGTACATAAACCTGCACACCATATTCGTGTTGCATTGGTGGGTAAGTACATTGATCTACCAGATGCGTATCTTTCGGTTACGGAAGCGCTACGAGCAGGCGGCTTTGCTCACAACGCAAAAGTTGGAATCAAATGGGTTGCAAGTGATGACTGCGAAACCAGCGAAGGCGCACAGACCCAACTTGGGGATGTAGATGCAATCTGTGTACCTGGCGGGTTCGGAGTACGAGGGATAGAAGGCAAGCTGGGAGCCTTGCGATTTGCGCGCGAAAACAAAATTCCAACTTTAGGCTTGTGCCTAGGCTTGCAGTGCATGGTAATTGAGGCAGCAAGGAATATTGCTGGCTTAGTTGATGCTAATTCATCAGAATTTGCACCTGATACGAAGTCGCCGGTTATTTCAACTATGTCGGATCAAAAAGATGTAATTGCCGGGGTTGCTGATATGGGTGCGACGATGCGTCTGGGGCTTTTTGAAGCGGTCTTACTCCCAAATTCAATTGTCGCAAAAGCTTATGGCGTGCTTAAGGTTTCTGAACGACATAGGCATCGTTACGAGGTTAATAATGAATATCGCCCACTGCTAGCAAGTGCTGGCCTTACTTTCTCAGGTATTTATAAAGAACGCGATCTCGTTGAATTCGTAGAATTGCCAGCCGATGTTCATCCATATTACGTTGGAACCCAAGCACATCCCGAATTTCGATCTCGCCCAACAAGACCACATCCTCTTTTTGCAGGGCTTGTTGAAGCGGCGATCGCCCGCAAGAAGTAATGTGCGGAATCATTCGAGAGTAGTCTTTGTGCAGGAAGCAGCGTTCTTCCTTAGGAGTTCAGAATGATCGTTGGCGTACCAAAAGAAGTAAAATTGCAAGAGTCTCGAATTGCTATTACCCCTGAAGGCGTCCTGGAATTCATCCGTGCCGGTCACGATGTTCTCATTGAGACAGGCGCTGGAGCTGAGTCGGCAATATCGGATTCGGATTTCGCATCTCAAGGTGCCCGCATTGTGTCGTCATCAGATGAAGTGTGGGAAAACGCCGATCTCATTTTGAAAGTTAAAGAGCCGATCGCTGTTGAATATTCCAAGATGCGACCTGCTCAAATTCTTTTCACGTACCTGCATTTAGCTGCTTCGAAAGCATGCACGGATGCGCTGATCGCCAGCGGAATTACTGCCATCGCATACGAAACCGTTGAAGAGGATGGACATTTACCTCTACTCGCACCCATGAGTGAAGTGGCTGGACGGATGGCAACTCAAATTGGTGCTGCATTTCTTCAAAAACCCAATGGCGGTCGAGGGGTATTACTTGGCGGAGTGCCCGGTGTAGCACCGGGGAAAGTTGTGGTCATTGGTGGTGGTGTTGCAGGTTTAAACGCAGCAGTCATAGCACTTGGGATGGGGGCCGACGTAACGGTGATTGATCGAAATCTTCCTCGTTTGCAATACATTGACACAATTTACGGGGGCCGAATTAAGACGTTGGCCGCTTCCCACCATGCGATTGACCAGCAGATTACTTCTGCTGATTTAGTTGTTGGCTCAGTTTTGGTACATGGAGCCAAGGCTCCTAAGCTCGTGAGCAACGAACAAGTGAAACGAATGAAAGTTGGATCTGTTTTGGTGGATATCGCCATTGATCAAGGCGGATGCTTTGAAGATTCTCGTGCCACAACTCATGCGCAACCAATATTTGAAGTTCATCAGAGTGTTTTTTATTGTGTAGCTAATATGCCAGGGGCAGTGCCTGTCACCTCAACATATGCACTAACTAACGCCACTTTGCCATTTGCACTAACAATCGCAAACAAGGGCTGGTTGGATGCGGTCCGGGGAAGCGATGCAATACGCAAGGGCCTCAACGTTCATGATGGCTCGGTGTACTATCAAGCAGTTGCGCTGGCCCACAATTATCCGCACAAAGTTTTGGCTTCTTAAGTAGAATTGTTGATGAATCTCTCGAGCGCCAGCAGGGATTTTCTCTTGCATTTACAAGTTGAGCGAGGATTGGCTGCAAACACGATATCTGCCTATAAGCGCGATTTATTCCGCCTAGAGGAGTTTTTGGTAAGTACGGGGACAGAATTAGGAAGAGTGGATCCTTCGACGATCGCTAGTTTTGCGGCCGGTTTAAAGAGTGATGGGCTTGTTACATCGAGTATCTCTCGATCGATGTCCACTCTTCGTACATTTTTTCTGTATTGTGCGAAAGAGTATTCTTTGGATGATCCGATGGTGGAGATCGAGAAATCAAAGCAGATACGTAAGTTGCCAAGGGCACTTAGTATCTCGGAGGTTTTATCTATTTTAGAAGCATCACATTCAGAATCGGATCTAATAACCTTGCGTGATCGGGCGCTAATAGAAATGCTTTACGGTAGCGGGGCAAGAATCAGCGAGGTCGTTGGATTGGACGTTAGCGATATTCACACTGCGGACGCTGACGGAGTGGAGTTTGAAACTATCAAGGTGCGCGGGAAAGGTGGTAAGGAAAGAATCGTTCCCTTAGGTAGTTTCGCATCTAACGCCTTACGTGCGTACATAGTAAGGGTGCGACCTTCCCTTGCCGCAAAGAGCTCGCGTGCTTCGAGTGCGTTGTTCCTTAACCAGAAGGGGACGAGGTTGAGTCGTCAATCGGCTTGGCAGTTTGTTCTTAATGCAGCAAAGAAGTCGGGTCTTGAGGGGAAAGTTTCACCGCACGTTTTTCGGCATTCATATGCAACTCATCTTTTGGATGGTGGAGCAGATATTCGTGTCGTACAGGAATTACTGGGTCACGCGAGCGTTACGACAACCCAGATTTACACTCTGATCACAATAGATAAAGTGCGGGAAAGTTACAGCCTCGCGCACCCTAGAGCCAGAGGTTAAACTTCACAGACCTCGGAGTCGTCGAGCAAGAATACTTTGATCACCTTTTGCTTCTAAGTCGGCAATAATGACAGCGATTGATTCTCTGACAATGCGACCACGATCTGCGGCCAGACCGAGATCTCCACGCAGAAGTAAGCGAGCCTGATCTAAATCAAACAACTCTTCTGGCGAAAGATAGACAGTAATTTTCTCCTCATGTCGTTCGCGACCAGAAGGTGAACGATCAACGTTGACGACACGTCGGCGCGAAGTAGTGCGCACGCCTTTCTTCTGTGGACGAACAACTGGAGCAGTTGAACTTTGCGTTGGCGCTACAGTTGAATCTGGAAGCGCATCTCTTACGGCGCTTAGTGCGGGTGTAGTCGAACGAAAAAGTTCATCTGCTCCCGGCAAACTTGCTCTGCGACTCATCGTGATCCTCCGATTGCTATTAACTCACGTGCCAACCGTCGGTATGAGGCGGCGCCACCTGAACTATTTGCATATGTTGTGATTGGTTCGCCGGCTACGGTTGTTTCCGGAAAACGAACAGTCTGGGCAATAACAGTTTCAAAAACACTCTCTGGGAATGCTTCTAAAATTCTTTCTAGAACCTCACGGCTGTGTAGGGTTTTCTTGTCATACATGGTTGCCAGAATTCCGATCAATTTCAAAGAGGGATTGAGATTCAGACGCACCTTGTCTAAGTTCTCTTGAAGTTGGGCAAATCCTCGAAGCGCGAAAAATTCACATTGCAGTGGGACTATCACGCCATCTGCTGCAGTCAGCGCGTTAAGAGTGAGTAAACCTAAAGTTGGTTGACAATCAATCAAGATGACGTCGTAGTAATCTTGCACTGATTCTAAAGTGCGCTTCAAGAAGTTTTCGCGTCCCATCTCGTTTACGAGTGTAACTTCAGCGGTAGCTAGTTCTTTATTTGCGGGGAGGAGATCCATTCCCGGTACAGAAGTTTTAAGAATGATTTTTTCGATATCAGAAAGTGGATCCATGAGAACTTGGTAAACGGTTTCCTCCAGTTGTAACTCGTGAGCATTCACACCGAGTCCAACTGAAAGCGCTCCTTGCGGGTCGAAATCAACCAGTAGAACTCGACGCCCTAATTCAGCAAGACTGGCACCTAGATTTATAGTTGTTGTCGTCTTGCCGACTCCGCCTTTTTGATTAACAATCGGAATGATGCGCGCTGGACCGTGATTAGCCAAAGGTGCAGGGGTGGGCCAATTCTTAGGGGTGCGCTTGAGCAGGGTTGCAGTTGTTGCAACATCCTCTTCAATTGTCGATTTAGCCATCTAACGCCTAACCTCTCTGCCGCTTTATGGTGGGACTCTACGCATGGGCGCGCACTCAGAGCAAGTGCGAGCCAAGAGGGGCAATGTGAAGTACCGTACGCTCGTGGAAACCGCGGCAAGTGATATCAACTCCGAAGTTAGTAGCGGATTCGCGGTCCACCTTGACAATTTTGACGGCCCTTTCGATCTCTTGCTCCAACTCATTTCTCGCCATCGTATGGATATCACCGATGTTGCCCTCAGCACAGTCACTGATGAGTTCATTGCCTACATCAGAGGCCTAGAGCTCTCCGGAGAGGGTTGGAAGCTCGATCAGGCCACTGAATTTCTCGTCGTGGCCGCAACGCTCCTTGACCTTAAGGCGGCCAGGCTCCTTCCCAGCGGTGAGGTGGAAGATGAGACTGATCTGGCGCTACTAGAAGCACGAGACCTACTTTTCGCCAGGCTTTTGCAATATCGAGCATTCAAAGAGATCGCAGCAACCTTCCAAGAACGTATAGCCTTGGCCGATCGAAGCTTCGCTCGGGTTGTTGCTCTTGATGCCGCTCTGGCCGCCCTTTTGCCTGAGGTTCTCATTGGAGTTGGGGCAGAACGTTTTGCTGCTATTGCCGAGCGAGTTCTGACTCCCAAGATCACTCCCACCGTAGCTCTAGAACATCTCCACCTACCGTTGGTGAGTGTGGCCGAGGAGTCCCGTTGGGTGGTAGAGGCGCTACGTCGCTCCAAGAGCATGAATTTTCGGACCTTGGTGGCCGATGCCCAAAGCACCCTAGTTGTAGTGGCGCGCTTCCTCGCCCTTTTAGATCTGTACCGCCAAGGAGTATTGAGATTCGACCAGGTCCTAGCTTTAGGGGAATTGCAGATCAGATGGACAGGTTCTGAAACCGGAGAGATTGCTGCGGGGGAAGAATTTGATATCCCAGTCATTCTAGAAGAGACCGAGACAGAAGGTGGTATGAATGTCTAATCCTGAACTCGATCGTTCCATAGAAGCAATTTTGATGGTTGTCGATGAACCGGTGACCGAACTTATCCTGGCTCAGGTTTTGGAGCGTCCCATCGATGAGATCATCCAAGCGCTGGCGCGCCTTGAAACCAGTTACTCCGAGAATGGATTTGAATTGCGCCAGATCACCGGAGGCTGGCGTTTTTATAGCAGAGCTGAGTATTCAGCGGCTGTAGAAAAATTTGTCTTGGATGGCCAGCAGTCACGTTTAACTCAAGCGGCCCTTGAGACTTTGAGCGTGATCGCATATCGTCAACCTATTTCTCGAGCGCGAGTGTCAGCCATTCGGGGGGTAAATGTCGAGGCGGTCATGAAGACTCTCGTAACCCGAGGATTAGTGGAGGAGGCCGGAATGGAGCATGAAACCGGAGCGATCCTTTATGTGACTACCCATTACTTCCTGGAGCGCTTGGCACTCAATTCTTTGGGGGACCTACCGGCCTTGGCGCCTTACCTGCCAGATCTCGACAGGCTAGACGAAGTACTGGACTCTTTGACCGATTGAGAATAGAGAGATGCTCTGGCCAGGCTCTCTATTCTGCAAAGCTCTGAGGTAGCGGATTATCTTCTTGGTAGGCTCACGGCTAGACTGAGCGCGATCACGCAACACGATGTGATCATCAGCAGATTGGATTGCCGCAATGGTCTTGATTCGCCTGAATAAGTTCATTGCCGACGCCGGGATCACGAGTCGCCGTGGAGCCGATGAATTGATCGCTGAAGGACGCGTGAGCGTTGATGGCGCCGTGGTACGTGAGATGGGCGCCAAGGTTGAATCCGAAAAGGCTGCCGTAATGGTTGATGGTGAGTCAATTACTCCCAGTTTGACTAAGACTTATCTTGCACTTCATAAACCCAAAGGCGTTGTGTCTACTATGTATGACCCCGAAGGGCGTCCTAGTCTTTCTGATTTTATTTCGCTCCGAACCGAACGTCTCTTTCATGTAGGTCGATTAGATAAAGAGAGCGAAGGGCTGATTTTGCTCACTAATGATGGAGAAATTACTTTTCGGGCTACTCACCCATCTTATGGGCTCGAGAAAACTTACATTATTGAATACGCGGGAAGTTTGCCACGGGATGCCCAAAAGAATCTTCTTCGAGGCATCGAATTGGAAGATGGGTTGGGGCGAGTGCTGGATTTCAAGGAGCTCTCTCCAACGTGGCTAGAAGTAACAATTCACGAAGGTCGATACCACATTATTCGACGCCTTATGGAGGCTGTCGGAGTAGATGTTCTGCGATTGATCCGGACACGATTTGGACCAATTTTATTGGGGGATGTCCTGGAAGGGCGATGGCGGGATTTGAACGAAGTTGAACTTCTTAACCTGCAAAAGGCTTTATCTATTTAACTATAAATGGGTATTACACGCAGCAGACAAATATCTTTATGTCGATTTATTGCTTATATGCGTCTACCGTAATAATGATTAATCGACATAACGGAGGTGTTTGGCGCACAAGTAACGGTCGGAAAACCGATAAATAGACTTTCATCTTGTACCCATACGGACGCAGGAAATGCCAGAAAATGGTTCTAACTTTTTAGTAATTTGCATGTAAGTAGATGTATCGACATGCCTATTAAACAGCCGCGAACTTCACTCAGTGGAGTAGCCTTATTCCCATGTCAGTTCGAGCAATTCGCGGTGCGATTTCGGTTGGGTCAAACACCATCCCGGAGATCCATAAAGGTGTAAAAGAACTACTACCTGCAATCTTGGCTGCGAATGAACTTGAAATCATCGATGTCATCTCGGTCATTCTAACTGCCACCCCTGATCTCACGGCTGATTTCCCAGCCGCAGCTGCACGAGAAATTGGGTTTGGAGCGGTACCTTTATTGTGCGCAAGCGAGATAGATGTACCGGGGGCTTTGCCTTTAATAATTCGAGTCATGCTTTGGTGCAATACGAGCAAGGACTCAAGCGAAATTAGCCATATTTATCTGAAAGAAGCGGCCTCATTGAGAAAAGATTTGGCGCAATAAAGGTGGCTGCGCACGTTCGGATCATTGGTTCTGGCTTGATTGGGACTTCGTTGGGTTTGGCGTTACGCGCTCAAGGCTTCGATATCTCTATGGTCGATATCGTTCCTGAACGGGCACTTCTTGCACAAGATTTGGTAGGTAAGCCGGGAGAAGGTCCGGCAGGGCTTGTTGTCATCGCAACTCCCACCTCAGCATTTCGTGAAGTTGCAGCGCGGGAATTTTTACTCAATCCAAATGCTGTCTTTATGGATATTGGTAGTGTTAAAACTAAACCTCAAGTGGAAATCGAAACAATTTCCGGTTTTGCTACACGGTTTTGCGGGACGCATCCTTTGGCGGGACGCGAAGTGGGCGGTCCTGAATCGGCACGGGGAGATCTTTTTGCTGGAAGGCGATGGGTTCTTACTCCCAGCGTCCATACTGCCCCAGATGTCATCGCCTACATCACGAAAATCTTAGTTGCCCTCGACGCTTCGATCGTGGTGATGAGTCATCAGGAACATGACGCGTTCGTAGCTCTGATCTCGCACCTGCCGCAGATCTCAGCCTCCTTGCTGGCGGGGCAACTTCGAGGCGCCGCGGATCAGGCAATGGATTTATCTGGGCAAGGGCTAAAGGATTCGACGCGCATAGCGGCGTCAGATCCGCAACTTTGGAGTGAAATTCTTCTTGAAAATCGTGCACATATTCTTCCGCTTCTTGAAAAGATGCTGACGGATCTTAAAAAATTTATAGATGGAATTGATTCGCCTGAGTCGATCAAAAGTTTTGTTGAACATGGGCAAGAAGGCAGAGCGCGAATACCAGGAAAGCATGGTGGTCGCGCGAGGGATTATTCCTTCCTACCAATTGTTATTGAAGATAAAGCTGGACAGTTGGCGGAATTGTTTAATGAGTGCGCAATCGCTGGCGTGAATATTGAGGATTTGTCCATCGAACATTCACCAGGTCAATTTACGGGCCTCATTACACTGGCACTTTCATCGCAAGGCGCTCAAATTCTTTCCCAGCATCTGCGCGAACGTGGTTGGAACGTGCATTCTGCGCGTTGATCGCGGATTGTTCGCACTTCATTAACCGCTAGACTCGCCCTTATGGGTGTCGTTATAGCAATTGATGGACCAAGCGGCGCAGGCAAATCCAGCACAGCTAAAGCAATTGCACAACGTGCTGGTTGGAGTTATTTAGATACTGGAGCGCTTTACCGCGGCGTTGCTTGGCTTGCACTACGAGATAAAGTTACATCACCAAAAGATCTTGTGAAATCCTTAGGTCAATCACCTTTGACTTTCAATAGCGATCCCAACGCTCCGAAAATTTTTGCGGGTGATGTAGATATCACTCGCGAGATTCGTTCTGCCGAAGTTACCGAACGTGTGAGCGAAGTAAGCACCTATCCCGAAGTTCGACAAGTTCTTTTATTGCTCCAACAAAAATTAATTGCTGCAGCCGAACGAGGCATAGTTGTGGAGGGTCGCGATATTGGAACCGTGGTGGCTCCAGATGCTGGCTTGAAGATATTCCTCACCGCTGACCTTGCTGCGCGAGCGGTGCGACGCGATCGCGAGTTACATGATGAAAAATCCCTGTCAGAGGTGGAGAAAGTAGCCGCTTCCCTAGAAGAACGAGATACCACGGATTCCACGCGAAAAGCTTCACCGTTGATGATGGCAAGTGATGCAATAGAAATTGACTCAACTCAGATCAATCTTGAAGAAACTGCCGAGCGCATCTGGGAGTTGCTCAAAGAACGTCGCTTGCTAGGCCTTCCAATAGTTGCGTTATTAGGACGTCCAAACGTTGGAAAATCAACACTCATCAATCGATTTCTTGGTAGGCGTGAAGCAATAGTTGAAGATACGCCAGGTGTTACACGTGATCGAGTGACATATGAATGCAATTGGAATGGTCGCGATTTCATGGTGATGGACACGGGGGGATGGGAATCTAAACCGGATGGGATCTCAATAGGAGTGAGTTTGAGTGCCGAGCTTGCGATGAAGGAAGCCGATGTTTTGCTTTTCGTTGTCGATGCCCAAGTGGGCGCCCTTGATGAAGATGATGTTCTTGTACAAGATCTGCGAAAAATGAAGAAGCCAATCATTTTGGTTGCCAACAAAATCGATGGCGAAGTCGATGAGGCGCATGCGCATATTCTCTGGAATCTAGGTTTAGGTGAACCTCATTTTGTATCAGCCCTCCATGGCCGCGGAAGCGGAGACCTTCTCGATTTGATCGCAGAGGTCTTGCCGGAAGTTGGTGGCGCTCAGGTACAAGATGGATATCGTCGAGTAGCTCTCATCGGTCGCCCTAATGTTGGTAAATCAAGCTTGCTCAATATTTTGGCTGGACAGAATCGTTCGTTGGTTGATGATGTTGCGGGCACGACTCGTGATCCGGTTGATGAGCTTATTGAACTTGGCGGATCGACCTGGAGATTTATCGACACTGCGGGAATCCGGCGCCGTGCAAATCAACAAAGTGGGACTGATTATTATGCGACGCTTCGTACCCAAGTTGCACTCGAGCGTGCAGAAGTGGCGGTTGTTGTTTTAGATGCTTCAGTTGCGATTTCTGAGCAAGATTTGCGCATCATCACGATGGTTGAGGAAGCTGGAAAAGCATTGATTCTTGTCATGAATAAATGGGATCTGGTAGATGAAGATCGCCAGAGGACGCTGGATCGGGAAATTGACCGTCATCTGGATCAGGTGGAGTGGGCCCAGCGGGTCAATTTGGCCGCCAAGACGGGATGGCATCGGGATCGTCTTGCCCCTGCCTTACGGACGGCAATCGCAAGTTGGGAACGTCGCGTACCCACCAGCAAACTCAACTCCTTCTTGGGCACATTGATTGCAGCTACACCGCCACCTGTACGTGGAGGCAAGCAACCCAAAATTCTTTACGCCACTCAAGCTGGCATCGCACCCCCGCGCTTTGTCATATTTACTACAGGATTTTTGGAAAGCTCTTACCGCCGGTTTATTGAGCGCCGCTTACGCGAAGAGTTCGGTTTCCCAGGTACACCGGTCCAAGTTGCCGTTCGCGTACGGGAGCGCGACTAGGATCTGACATCTGGCGAGAAATCGCCGCCGGGGCGTAGCGCAGCTTGGTAGCGCACCAGGCTGGGGGTCTGGTTGTCGCAGGTTCAAATCCTGTCGCTCCGACATGAATCGCACTATTTATACGATCCCTAATGCCTTGACTTTCCTGCGAGCATTGGGCATTCCGCTCTTTGCTTATTTAGCATTGAGTCGCCATGCCGATGCATGGGCGGTTGCGGTATTGGCTGTGGGTGGTGCCACTGATTATTTCGATGGGAAATTGGCCAGGGCGTGGAATCAAACCTCGCGTTTGGGTGAAATTATGGATCCCGCCATTGATCGTGCCTACATCGCCGTTACGTTAATAGTTTTACTCATCCGTGGCGCTATTCCATTGTGGTTGATTGTAGTTATTGTCCTTCGCGATCTTATTTTAGGGATTTTAACTTTGGCTATGAAGCGCCGAGGCCTGGGCTTGCTGACCGTGACGTATTCTGGCAAAGCTGCGACTTTCAATCTTCTCTATGCGTTCCCATTCCTACTTCTAGCTTTGGCTGACACGACGCTAGGACATATTGCATTTGTAGTGGGCTGGAGTTTCGCGCTGTGGGGAGTAGGGCTCTACCTTTCCACCGGGGTTGATTACTTCATTTCTGGCTGGCGGAAACTCTCGGGAGCAAACTAGAGTGGGTGGCTCGCAGGGAGAGTGCCAAGAGATGGAGGACCTTCGTGTCACACGTACCCGATGATTTGAAATACACAAAAGAGCACGAATGGATTGCTGACACGCAAATTGCCCAAAGAGTGCGCATGGGAATAACCGATTTCGCGCAGAGCGCCTTGGGAGACATTGTGTATGTGCAGCTTCCCAACGTGGGGGAAAAAGTTACCGCTGGCAAGGTGTGCGGTGAAGTTGAATCGACGAAAAGTGTTTCCGAAATTTATGCTCCGGTGAGTGGAACGATTGCTGCGATTAACGATTCCTTAGTTGGTGCTCCCGAAACCCTTAACAGCGATCCGTATGGCCAAGGATGGCTCTGCGAGATAGTAATAACCGAACATTCTGCGGATTTGTTGTCCGCTCAGCAATATATAGAAATTACCGCTTGACCTTCTAGCCACGCTTGTTTAAGGTAAGCCTCAACCTTAAGTTTAGAAAGGAGGCAGTTATGGAAGCGAGAAAACCCGAACGTGACCTTACTGCCACACTTCATTTAGGAGTCAGGGGAGTGGTGAGTGATTCCGAATCTCATCAGCTTTCACAAATTTTAGAAAAACTTTCAGAAGCTGAGCGTGCGACAGTTGCACAATTGAACGGTGAGCATGCGATGCTGATCGCATATCGTGGCGCCAATAAAGGGTCACGTTTCTTGATCTCCAGTCTTGGTGTTTCTATCGGCCGCGCTCCCGAGAATGACATATTTTTAGATGACGTAACTGTTTCAAGAAAGCATGCAAATATTTCCTTGTCTAAGAATGGCGATTTCGTTGTTGAAGATCTCGGATCTCTCAACGGTACCTACGTTAACGATCTTTCGACGACAAACGCGACATTGTCGATGGGCGATGAACTTCAAATTGGTAAATTCCATCTCCTATTTCTTAAAGGAGGTAACAGATGAGTGTCCCAGCGCGCGCCTATCTGAGCATCGGGGAAGTGTTGAGCAAACTAAGAAGCGATTTCTCAGACATAACAATTTCGAAGATTCGATTCCTGGAATCTGAGGGTCTCATCGAGCCTCAGAGAACTCCGTCGGGATATAGAAAATTTACGAATTCCGATCTCGAACGTCTTCGATACGTGCTTCTTGCCCAGCGAGATCAGTACTTACCTCTTAGGATTATTAAGGAAAACCTCGATGCACTAGATCGTGGTTTACAGCCAGCAAAGATTGCAGGAGGAGCGCCAACACCACGTTTAGCAACAATTGATGGCGAACTAGCTCCAGCAAGTTTTGGCGAGCAGAGCGATCTTCGTTTATCTCGTGACGAGCTGTTGAAATCTAGTTCCCTGACGGATGAGCAACTTGTGGAGCTCGAGGCGTATGGTCTTATTGCACCTCGCGGCCGTCATTACGATTCTGATGCTCTCGCGATTGCCCGCGCAGTAACCGAGATGGCCAGTTTTGGTATTGAACCAAGACATCTTCGTTCATTCAAATCTGCAGCCGATCGTGAGATTGGATTAATCGAACAAGTTATTACGCCATTACTGCGACAGAAGAGTTCTGAGTCAAAGGCTCGAGCAGAGGAAGTTCAAAAAGAGATTGCTTCTCTATCTGTGCGTTTACATGCCGCTCTTGTACGCGGTGGCTTACACCGCCTTCGCTAGGAAGCGATGATTCCGGTAGATGTTGTGGGTGTTCGGGTTGAGATGCCCTCAAATCAACCTATCGTTTTGTTGAAAGAAGTTGATGGAATCCGCTTCCTGCCGATTTGGGTAGGCGCCGTTGAAGCAACTGCTATCGCTTTTGCCCAGCAGGGCGTGAAACCTCCGCGTCCTCTCACGCATGATTTGATGAAGGAAGTCTTGGACCTCCTGGGGGTCTCCCTCGTGGCCGTTCAGATCACCGAAATTGTCGAGGGCGTTTTCATGGCGAATTTGATCTTGCACCCAACATCAGGTGCTGAAATTGTGGTGTCAGCACGTCCATCTGATGCCTTGGCACTTGGGCTTCGTTGTTCCAGCAAGATTTACGCAAGTGAGCTTCTACTCGATGAGGCAGGAATCGAGATTCCTGAAACACAGAACGAGCAAGCCAATGACGAGGTTCAACGATTTAGAGAGTTCCTCGATCAGATCAACCCAGAGGATTTTCTCGCTTAGTTCGAGAGAAACTCCCATGGGCTACCTTTGCGTATTGCAGGATTTGAAAGCGTTCTGCTCTAGACGCGATACTCCCTTTCTCGTTAGCGTCAGCACGTGTTAATTCATCGCGCAGCAATGGCTCTTCGAATCGCCGCTGGACTTTTTTTTCTAGGAGCCGTGGCCTTGATGATCCGGCCGGACCTGGTTGCAAGTTCTATGGGTGTTAGTGCATTGGCGTTATCTCCAGAACTTCGGTGGGCGTTGCGATCTATGGGGGTAATTTTGCTCATTCCCTCCGTACTTGCCCCATTGGTTGCTGCTTTTGCTGGGGAGAGAGGGTTGCGGCAAGCGTGCGCCGCAATGGCTTTTATTAGTGCGGGTATAGCGGCTTTCACCCTATTTTCGCCCGGGAAAGTAAGTTCGGGGAAGATTTCGATGACCTTAGCGTGCCTGGCGATGAGCCTGATCTTCTTTATCGCTCTACGGGGTCGCCGTCGCAACCGTTAACCTCTACTTGAGGTTTTGATCGTGTCGGTCGTTGATTCTAACGAGTATGCCTCGTACATTTACCTAGATCCTTCCCCTCAGAAACGAGTTTCCCCCTAATGGAAAAAGAATTTGAACGCATTGGCTACCGGGGCGCAACTGCCTGTTCAGCCGCAGGAATCTCGTATCGCCAATTAGATTATTGGGCGCGCACGGGCCTTGTAGAACCTAGCATCCAAGAGGCTATGGGTTCGGGAACGCAGCGTCTCTATGGCTTTCGAGATATTTTGGTCCTGAAGATCGTTAAAAGACTCCTTGATGCTGGCGTATCGCTACAGAACATTCGCGTAGCCGTTAACCATTTGCGTGAGCGGGGAGTAACAGAACTTGAGCGGATGACCCTTATGAGCGATGGAGCTTCTATTTATGAATGCGCAAGCCCGGACGAAATCATCGATCTTTTAGCTGGCGGTCAAGGTGTATTCGGAATTGCAGTCGGTAAAGTATGGAGTGAAGTCGAAGGTACTTTGGCGACATTGCCGGGTGAACTCGATGGAGAAGTAATTAGTGGGCAAAATAACGACGAACTCTCTCAACGTCGGAAGGCGAAAGGCGCCTAATACTCGTAGATTCCTTCCCTAGGACGCTTAGGGGCACTGTTGCAGGGGAGTGGTTCGTTGAGTAACTATCAGGACTTCGAAGATCGCCATATTGGTCCATCGGCATCCGATGAAGCGCAGATGCTCGGCGTCTTGGGTTACTCTGATATCAAGAAGTTTATTGCAGATGTAGTTCCCGAAAATATCCATATCGCAAAGCAACTCAAAGACGTTCTCGATGGCCCCAAGAGTGAAGTCGATGTCATTGCTGAACTGCGCCAGATTGCATCCCAGAACCAAGTCTTTACATCTTTGATCGGTAGTGGCTACTACGGAACAATTACGCCTCCGGTAATCAAGCGCAATGTTTTAGAAAATCCCGCCTGGTATACCGCATACACGCCATATCAACCTGAAATTTCACAAGGTCGCCTCGAAGCTCTCTTTGCATTTCAAACTGTTATCTGCGATATGACATCACTAGCACTTGCAAATGCCTCAATGCTTGATGAAGGAACGGCTGCAGCAGAGGCAATGACTCTTGCTCGTCGCTCTTCCAAGACATCGGATGATGCGGTCTTCTTGATTGAAGAGCATGTACATCCACAGACAAAGGCAGTTGTTATCACTCGTGCAAAGCCACTCGGTATCAAGGTCGTTGAAGTTGATTCTGGCCATGTAGCTCGTGATGGTTTCGACGGAGAATTCTTCGGTCTGCTCGTTCAATATCCAGATACAACTGGAGAAATTTGCGAATATTCGCAAGTAACTCAGTACGCGCATTCTAAGAACGCTCTCGTTATTGCAGCGACAGATTTACTTGCACTCACACTCCTGAAAGCTCCAGGGGAGTGGGGCGCTGATATTGCAGTGGGATCCGCGCAACGTTTCGGTATTCCTATGGGATTCGGTGGACCACATGCCGGCTTTATGGCAGTTCGCACTGGGCTAGAACGATCACTTCCTGGCCGTCTCGTAGGCCAGAGCGTAGATTCTCATGGCAACCCTGCATTCCGTTTAGCGCTGCAAACTCGCGAACAACATATTCGTCGCGATAAGGCGACCAGCAATATTTGTACTGCTCAAGTTCTTCTTGCGAATATGAGCGCCTTCTATGCGATGTGGCACGGTCCGAAGGGACTTGCTCAGATAGCAGAGCGCATCCATGGTTTCGCATCTCGCCTTCAGAAAGTATCGTCATCGCGCAATGACATCGTCTTCGACACCGTAACCGTAGATGTGAAGAATGCAGAGGCTATCCATAAAGCTGCACAGGCGAAGAAGATTAATTTCGGCAAAGTGTCGGACACTGCAATCCGTATCTCCTTTGACGAGACAACTACTGAAAAGACATTTGCTGATGTTCTAGAAATCTTGGGACTTTCAAACGCATCTGCTTCACAGATTGCCGATTCAGTGAAACGTACAAGTGCCTATCTACAACACCCAGTCTTTAATACCTACTTCTCTGAAACTGCCATGTTGCGATATTTGCGCACGCTGGCTGATCGGGATTTGGCACTAGATCGCACAATGATTCCTTTGGGCTCTTGCACGATGAAGCTCAATGCCACAACCGAGATGGAAGCCGTGACATGGCCCGAGTTCGCATCACTTCATCCATTTGCACCTGTAGAACAGACACGCGGTTCACGACTTCTAATTGATCAACTATCCAAATGGCTCGTTGAAATCACCGGCTATGACGCTGTATCTCTTCAACCTAATGCTGGAAGCCAGGGGGAATTCGCTGGTTTATTAGCAATCCGTAATTATCACGATTCACGTGGAGATCAGGGGCGCAATATCTGCCTCATCCCATCAAGTGCGCACGGAACAAATGCAGCCAGCGCAGTGATGGCAGGCATGAAAGTTGTTGTTATCGAATGTGATGATGCTGGAAATGTCAGTGTTGATGATCTCAAGGCAAAGATTGCAGAACACGGCTCAGCGCTTGCGGCGCTCATGGTTACCTATCCATCTACTCATGGCGTCTTCGAGTCGGCAATCAGTGAAATCTGCGAACTTGTTCACGATGGAGGCGGTCAGGTTTATGTTGACGGCGCAAACCTCAACGCACTTGTAGGAACAGCGCAACCAGGAAAATTTGGTGCAGATGTTTCACACCTTAATCTACATAAAACGTTCTGTATTCCTCACGGTGGTGGGGGACCAGGTGTTGGACCCGTTATCGCGAAGGCACACTTAGCGCCGTTTCTTCCTAACCATCCGATGGATGCCCTCGCAGGCCCTGCAACAGGCCCTGGTCCAATTTCTGCAGCGCCATTTGGTTCTGCCAGCATCCTGCCAATTTCATGGGCATATATTCGTTTGATGGGGGGAGAAGGTCTTACTCATGCAACTGAGGTCGCAATCCTCAACGCGAATTACATGGCATCTCGCTTAAAGAGCTCTTATCCAATCTTGTACACAGGCAATAAGGGTCTCGTCGCTCACGAATGCATCCTCGATGTCCGCGAGATCACGAAAGTTTCTGGCGTCACGGTTGATGACATAGCTAAACGCTTGATGGATTTTGGTTTCCATGCACCAACCATGTCATTCCCAGTTGCAGGTACCTTGATGATTGAACCTACGGAATCAGAAGATGTTATCGAGATGAACCGTTTTATCGATGCGATGATTGCAATCCGTGGCGAGATTCAAGAGATCATTGATGGAAAGATTGCTGTCGAAGAATCAGCCCTTCGCCATGCACCGCACACCATCGGAGCCATTGCCGCGACCAATTGGGAGAGGAGCTACCCTCGAGAGCGTGGAGCCTTCCCAGCGACTCTCACGGGCTTGATTCCAGGTGAATTGATTGGCGCCAAGGGTAAGTATTGGCCGACTACTGGGCGTATCGATGGAGCCTATGGCGACCGCAATCTGGTCTGCTCATGCCCACCGATAGAGGCCTTTGCTTAGCCTGATTCTTCTTACTTTACATAATGTAACTTATCGGCGTTAGGTGTGAACCTACGCTGGAGTCCCCAGATGGTTACTTGCCTCAATGCTTCGTGCACAATGGCCCGGCTCATTTTAGAGTTCCCAGTTGTTCGTTCGATGAAGACGATTGGTGATTGCGCTATCTTCGCGTTCGTTTGATTGATAGCACGGATCATCTCGATTTGAAAACAGTATCCTTCAGATAAAATGGCTTCGATTCGTAGTTGGCGCAAAATGGCGGCCGAATAGAGACGAAGACCGCCGGTGAGATCTTTAAATGGCATAGATAGGGCTTTTTGCGCATAGAACGTTCCTACTCGAGAAATCAATTGTCGATGCAGCGGCCAGTTTTGAATCCCGCCTCCAGACATCCATCTGGTTCCCATAACTACATCGAATCCTTCGTCGGCCAGTGAAATCATGGGGGCGAGATCCTTAACTTGATGAGAACCATCGCCATCCATAGAGATGATGTGCGTGAAGATTGGCCGCTGCAGGGCCCAGGTGAAACCCGCTCGATATGCCGAACCTAGTCCATTTTTCTCCGAGCGTTCAATCACATGGATTCGGAGCGATTGGACACTTTTCGCAATTTTCGCTGTCCCATCTGGCGAAGCGTCATCGACGACAAGTACATCAAAATTGTATGTAGAGGAGAGAAGTTGGTTAACAATCTCCAGAATCGAATCAGCTTCATTGTAGGTGGGAATGATCACCAGAGCTTTCATATTTTTCCCCCTCTACGTCGCAAAAGTGCTAGTGCAGCAAGATAAGGCAACAGGATAACTGACCAGGTAATCCCGGGTCTATACCTGTCCGACACTGTCGTACCTTCGAAAAGCTGCACGCGTTTAGAGATGACGACCGCTTGGTTGATAGTGGTTAATGCAGAAAATTGTCCGGAACGATCAATAAAGCCGCTCACACCGCTGGTGGAAATGCTGATTATCGAGCGTCCGTGTTCCACTGCACGAATGCGAGCAATTGCAAATTCCTGAGCGCTCTGGGCAGATCGACCGAAGGTTGCGCTATTGGTCTGCAGGGCGATCACATTGCCTTGTTTAGTTAAGCGAGTAACCAGTCCATCATCCAGAAGATCAAAACAAATGATCGGAGATATTCTTGCACTATTGATTGAGTGGACATGTACATCGCTTCCTGGATGAAAATCAGACACTTTTTGTGCGAATGGCGAGATAAATTCAGCTAGCGAACGCAAGGGCATGTACTCGCCAAATGGCGTCAGATGGTTCTTAATGTATTCGCCGTCCAATCCCACCTTCGGACGCCACAAAATTGAAGCATTCCTCAAAGTTTCGGACTCCCCCAGAACTGCACCAGCAATTATTGGAACTTGGAATGCATTCGCCAGTTCGCTCAATTCGCGACCTATCTCAACATGGATTGCCGGATCGATATCTATAGCATTCTCAGGCCAAATGATTACATCAGGTTTAACCTTTGTAGAAATCAGATATTGGCGGCTAAGTGCTAAATGATCGTAAAAAACTTGCGCTGCCCGTTCATTGAAGTTCAAACCAAGGTGTTTCACGCCTGCCTGAACTGCGGCAACTTCTACAGTGCCAGCAGAAATTGTTCGGGATTGCATCAAGGGCAGTGCCCCAACAATTGCCACCAACACGGATATATAAATACCCTGTCGAGATTTGTGACGTATGAAGAGGTAAATTACTAACGCCATTGAGATAGTGATGAATGAAAGTAACGGTCCTCCTCCGATAGATGCGATCGAAACAAGAGGTGAATTCGATTGCGAGAATGCAACCCTTCCCCACCCAAACCCACCAAATGGGAAATGCGATCGAAGTTCCTCTATCAATATCCAACTGGAGGGAAAAAGAAAGATGCGCCATGACCGAATGGGCGTTATGAAAGCTAAGGGTAAAAAGAAGATGCTTTCTAGACAGGTGAGCAAAAACCATGGAAGCACCCCCACGTACGTGCTAGACCAATGTAGAACAACTGCGAAGCAGACAAAGGAGTACGAAAACATTGACGCTAAACGCCAAGCAAGCCCCCGGCTTTCTAGGGCGATAAACAATAGAACGAATGAAAGTTGGGCCAAAAACCACCAACCAAGAGGGAGGAAGGCCCCACTTAACAACAGGCCGGCCAGAGCGGCTAGGAGAACTACCATCCGAGGGCAGCAATCAATCTATCGACACTTGCACCTAATCCAAATCTTTTTTGCAATTCATAGATTGCGGATAGATCGGCAGGTTTGGAAGGTAACGCCAACGAAACTTGCGGTAAAGAAATATTTATAGCGCACTGAACTAATCTTGGTGCAATTGTTAAATAGTCTCTACCTTTTAGAATTCTTTTGATAAGGGCTGGTGTCAATGCTGGATGCCCTTTTTGGGCCGCCTCAAGCGCTTCATCTACATTCTCAAAATGATTGGCAATTACGGCCGCACCCTTGACGCCAATACCTTTGACGCCAGGAAGTCCATCTGATGGATCACCACGAAACATTGCGAAAAGTCCGTATCTATCCCCTGGGATTTCATAACGCTTTGCGATCCAACGTAAATCTACAAGGTCATGCTGCGAAAGCCCCTTGGCCAAATAAATAACTTTGACGTTGCGTTTATCGTCAACCATTTGGAAGAGATCTCGATCTCCGGTGACGATGCGAACTGGCCCCTCTTCTTGAACACTAAAAGAGGCGATTACGTCATCAGCTTCATAATCATCGATACCTATTACAGTAAAACCAAAGGCATCCATTACATCTAAAAGGATTGGAATTTGCGGTGCCAAAGTGTCTGGCTCTTCTTCCTGGCCAGTGTCATCCACTCGATTCGCTTTGTACTCTGGAAATAGTTCAACACGCCAACTTGGGCGCCAATCACCCTCTATGCATGCAACCAACCGCTTTGGTTTGTATTGCGTTATGAGCTTTGCGGTCATATCCAAATATCCACGGATTGCGTTAACTGGCGTCCCATCAGGAGCAACTAAGGTATCGGGCATTCCGTAATACGCCCGATACCACAACGAGGCACTGTCTAGAAGCATCAAAGTCATAGGACGGCCGCCATGTATGCAACGACTCCATGGTCAATCCGCGTGAGTGCCTCTCGGCATCGAGGGCGAAGAGTGGGACTTGCTGTGCTGACCTGATTCAGTAAATCTATAAGTTGTCGCATAGAACGAACGAAATCTCCGACCGATAGATCGCTGCCCTTAAGCACACTTTGTAGGGAATGGCCGTTTGCCCATCTAAAAGCAATCCAACAAAAACCAAAATCCGGCTCTCGTTGCGTCTTAACCTGATGTTTACTTTCGAGGGTTTCTAGTTGAGACCAAAGGGAGACCACCTGTGCTAGAACCGATTGCACATTGCCACTTGGAATTCGAGGTGCCAAAGTTTCTTGCGTGCGAGCCTCGAAGATGACGCAAGAGATCACTGACACAAGTTCAGGTGCCGAAAGTTTATCCAGCAAACCTTGACGTATTGCTTCAGTTAATAAAAGATCTGATTCAGCATAAATCTTGGCGAGAATCTGGCCTTGCGGCAGAGTCTTATCAGCGCGGATATATTCCAGTTCGGTGAGAACATCGCAAACACGATCGAAAGTTTTCGCAATTACATTAGTTCGATTCTCGACTCTTGCGGTCAACCCAGCGTTCTCGCGTCGAAGTCGGTCAGCTCTTTCTGCGATTCGCGCATGCGCCTCACGATCATTACAGCCGTGGCAAGGATGGTTTCGCAGTGAGCGTTTCTGGTCTCCTAATTCAGATTCCAAATGAGTTCTTTGTTTTTGATCGAAGCCCTTTTTTGCAGTCCGTTTGGAAAGAAGTGCCTCGGTTTCGCGAATCTCTCTGCGTATAGAAATATAGCCCGCAAAGTCCCCGAGGTGGCAATTACTTTCTAACTGAAATTCATGGATTGCAGAATCGTTTTTCTTGATTTGACGGCTAAGACCCACCACTGCTCTGTCTGCCTGAAATTGCGCGAAAGAAGACTCCAGTGACCCGCGAGCACGATCGCGTCCAAGCTGTGATATTAGATTTATTGCCATGTTATAGGTGGGTGTGAAAGAAGATTTCAGTGGGTAAGTTCGCGTCGATGCAAGGCCTGCGGCGGTAGCGGAATCCACCGTCGGAGACCATTGCACTAGCGCGTTACCTTCTATATCGATACCTCTCCTTCCAGCCCTTCCAGTTAATTGCGTGTACTCCCCTGGCGTAATGGGAACGTGTGCTTCACCATTCCATTTAATCAATTTCTCGAGGACCACAGTTTTAGCCGGCATATTGATTCCTAAAGCAAGTGTCTCGGTTGCAAAGACCGCCTTAATGAGACCGCGCTGGAAAAGATCTTCAACAGTTGATTTGAAGCTAGGTAACAAACCGGCGTGATGAGCCGCAACGCCTCTCTCAAGAGCTGACAACCACTCTTGAAATCCAAGTAATTCTAGATCTTCCTCATCGATGTTCTGAGTGTATTTGATTGCGGTTTCATGAATCTCGTGTCTTTCCTCTGGCGTGGTGAGTCGCACACCTGCGACTAGACATTGCCGTACTGCAGCGTCGCATCCAACGCGAGAAAAGATGAATGTTATGGCAGGCAATAACTGTTCGCGATTGAGAAGTTCTATAACCTGCGCCCTAGACAACCGTTGTCCATCGCCATCGCGATCAGATCGTCGGTAATGTGTGGCTTTCGTGGGTCGTAATGCATTTCGTTCGCGACGCTGAATTTCCGGATTAACTCTTCCGCCTTCTATGAAGAGATCAAGCATAGACCCGTCAATAAGGATGTGTTGATAGAGCGGTACGGGCCTGGTTTCAGTGACGATCACGTCTGTATCGCCACGAATCTCTTGCAGCCATTCACCAAACTCTTCCGCATTGGACACGGTTGCTGAAAGTGATATCACCTGCACGCTCTCCATCAGATGGATGAGAACTTCCTCCCAAACCGCCCCTCTAAACTTATCTGCGAGATAGTGGACCTCATCCATCACGACGAAACCTAAAGTAGTAAGAGTTGACGAGTTTGCGTACAACATATTTCGAAGAACTTCGGTCGTCATTACAAGAATATCCGCATCTGAATTTATACTTGTGTCACCGGTGAGTAGCCCTACCTTTTCGGGTCCAAATCTTTCAACAAATTCCTGAAACTTTTGATTAGATAGCGCCTTTATTGGAGTCGTATAGAAGCATTTCTTACTGTGTTTGAGAGCCAAGAAAGCAGCAAACTCTCCGATAACTGTTTTACCTGCGCCGGTGGGGGCCGCGATAAGAACCCCATGGCCAGCTTCCACCGATTGACACCCCTGTAACTGGAAATCATCTACGGCAAAAGGTAGGGATGCTACGAATTCACTTGTTATCGGCGAAGCCGAACTTTTTCTTGATGCTGCATACCTTTCTGCAGGGGTGCTCATCTTCGCCAGGTAAGCAGCGCTTGAGGGACGCTATTGGCAATAATCGGCAAAGGGCCCATTCTCTCACCGTCTGCATAAGCGATTGCATCGGCATCAATGCGAACTTCCTTAGCGCGATGGATGCTAACTGCTGGGTGATAGATATGGGTACCTTTGTAAACTTTAGGGAAAACCTTGAGGAATTCCGGAATCGATACAGGCGCCAAGATCATCACATCCAGTAGCCCATCATCAAGTTGCGCATCCGGACAAACATTCATTCCTCCCCCGTAGGACCTGCTGTTACCAACCGCAATTAACATCGCTGCTGTTTTAATCTGCTTTCGATCCAAAACTAGTGAATACTCGCGCGGGCTGAAGAATGGAAGCTCGCGCGCCATTGCAACATTGTATTTCATTCGACCTCTGGGCCATTTCATGCCGTTAGCTCTTTCGTTAACAAGCGAATCAAAGCCCGTTGAAAGAATGGCAGCAAACCAATCAGAACCTGATTTGCCAAGATCAATGTAGTGCGGTGGCGTTGAAAACATTGAGCGCATTTGCTCGTTAATATCGTTAAGTGGCCATCCCAGAGCGCGCACAAAGTCATTTCCAGTCCCGGCTGGGATGAAGGCGACAGGAACTTTAGTTTGGGCAACTATCTGGATCACAAGATGAACTAAACCATCGCCTCCAACGGCAATTACACCTTCAGAATTCGGGTTAGATCCGAGAAAACTTCTCAAACTCGCACTCGTCAATTTCGCCGAATTGGTTTCGATAATTTTAAATGGAACTGATCGATTCGATAGGAATTGTGCAACTTGAGCTCCGACACGTCTTCCAGAACCTTGCCCGGAGGTCGGATTCACTACAAGGGCCCACATCACAGACCACTGTCAGAAATGTTTGCGCGCTTAGCGCGTCTCCTATCTACCAAAAGAGCGATACCACCAGCTAGAAAGTAAAGCCCTATCAAGGGACATGCAAGCAGGGCCATGGTTAGCGGATCACCTGTCGGAGTGAATGAGGCGGTGAACAACGCAATACCAAAGATCCACAGTCGCCAAGGATTGAGAATTGCGCGTCCCGAGATCAAGCCGATGAGATTGAGTGAAACCAGAAAGATCGGAAGTTCGAAAGCTAAGCCAAAGAGCAATATGACCCGCAGAACGAAATCAAGATAGTCATCAAATTTCACTAGGTTATTGAGAGAATTTGGAGTGAAACCAAATAGCACTTTTATCGCAATGGGCAGAATTGAATACCCTAGCGCCGCTCCTCCAGCAAAGAAAGGCGTTGCTGCGACTAAGAAAAGAATGGAGTTCCTTTTTTCCTTGCGATGCAACCCGGGAGCAATAAATGACCACAATTGAAATAGCCATAATGGAGCTGAAATAATCACTCCAGTCAGGAGCGCTACCTTGATTTGGAGGTTTAGAGGTCCCAATACCCCATTGATAAATAACGAGCCACAGTGGGTAGAGCCTGAACTTCTAGCAGCGCCTAGATCGCACACTGGCTTGGCCAGAGTATTGATGATGGGATTATAGAAATACCAACCAACACCAGAGGCAATTAGAATTATTATTGAAGAACGTAAAATGCGACGCCGAAACTCGCGAAGATGATCAAGTAGCGGCATTCGACCGCCAGTGGTGGCCGATGTCAAGATTAGTTCTCCGAGCCGCCTTCAGTGTCTGACTTCTTAAGATCCTCTTTAGGATCCTTCATTTCAGTCTTAAATATCTTCATTGATTTCGCAATGGAACGGGCAGAATCTGGAAGTCTTTTCGCACCAAAAAGAAAAACTAGTACGAGAACAAGTAGCAGGATGTGGCTAGGCTCTTTAAGGAACATTTTTTTCTTCTCCAGAATCGATCCGTAGGCGTCAACGAAGCGTACGCTACCTCGGAGAGCGAGTCTAGGGTCTTTTGAAATCCGTAGAATAGGCAGCCAAGGCTAAAGCCGCGCGTTGCCTTATGCGTAGAACGGCGTGACTAGGTTCGAGCAAAACAACTTCGCCGCTACAACTCATAATTTGACGCATAAGCCAGTCTTCACTGAAATATTCCACCATCTGGACTGTTTCGGCAGAGGAATTGTTCAATTGGAATTTTTCGCTTGCCATTCGCATCGACCCTAGCACTCGCACTACAGCTGGCATTTTTGGAACCGAGGGCGAGGATTTGGTGAGGGTAGGAGGCAATTCTTGAGACGAGTCGCTAATGCCTTGTATTCGATCAAGTCGAAAACTTCGATAATCCCCCGCAGAAAAACAAAATGCTAAGAGATATTCGACTCCACGTTCCTGTCGAATCTCTACCGGGGCAATGATGCGATGCCCCATTTCATCCTCGTTCAATGAATGATAAATCAGATCCAGATGAGTTCTCGCCTTGATTGCTTCCAACAAGGTCGCTCGATATGTTGCTGGCACGGCGTGACTCACCAGTACTTGACCTGGGTGCACATCTGAGGCAGTGTGGGGAATCTTCACAATAAGCTTTTCAATGATCTCTCGAAGATTTGAGTCCGCATCTGATATTTGATCCATAAGGTAGTTCAGGCCCAGAAGCAAAGCTGTAACTTCTTCCGAAGATAGCGCCCGTGGTTTCGCCAAAGTTTCGGCATTACGAATCGTGACGTAACCGGAATCGAAAGATAGATCGATAAGTTCTAGTGGCGTATAGCCAGGCAAACCACACATCCATAGCGTAGATAAGTCCTCCAAAATTCGATCTTGCGTCACAGAAAATTGGTCTGCCAAATCTGAAATACCAATCCCTTGATGAGAGGTCAGGAACGGCACAAGATCTAGCAATCGCAGAATCCGATCGGAACCTAACTCTTTCGACTCTTTAGACATAATGTGCTTCAACTACCCTCTCCAGAGCCAGGATAATCTGGGATCGAACCGAATCTGGTGAGATTACGATCACATCGTTTCCGTGCCACAAGAGCACTTCAACAAATTGAGATAAATTCGAAAATGGAATCTGGCATCTATCGAATTCCTCACCGGTTTCTGTAATCGTGGCTTGCCTGCGCAATACATGTCCTTTTCCATGTCTGATCGCAACAAGAGCAGAATCCACAGGCTCAAAAATATTGGTTTGTAAAAAATCCACCAAATAGAATTGCGGCGGCACTTCGAAAGCTTCCGATAGGCCTACAGCGACTACATCACCGTCGATGCGATCTAAGCGGAACGTACGTTGCTCATTTTTATCGACATCAAGGCCAACCAAATACCAACGTCCCCCACGATTGCCTACACCAAAAGGATGGAGGCGTCGCATATGGCGATTCAGATCCTTGTCGATGTAAAGAAAATCAATTTCTTTCCGAGCAGCAATGGCTTGCGCAATCACACCAAATGATGGGAAGAAGATATTCAGATTTGGTGCCATACTGGGAATTGCATCGAAATCAGATTGGATGCCTAGCGAATGCAATTTCAAGAGGGCCGTTTGCGCCGATGCACTTAATGCCGCACCTTTCCACGCTTCGGCTGCCAATGAAAGAAGTGCAATTTCAACTCCAGTAAGAGCTCCAAGATTGAGACTGTACTCCTCTGGTCGAATTCGATAACCGGCTTCATCATCAAAAAACGGATCCAAACCTCCGACTTCAATGACAATTCCGATTGCCCGTAACTCATCTTTATCTCTTTCGAACATGCGCTCTTTGGATTCGGAGCTTCCTGCGTAGCCTTCAATCGTTCGAAAAATATCAGATTTCGTTAAATATCTTTTGGTGGCTAACAAAGCGATTGTTAGGTTGATGAGTCTTTCAGTCTTGCGAGAGCTCATCGTATGAACCTTTAGAGGGGCGACGACGCCGTTGTAAGACCTCAACACCAGGAGCCATTTTTCGTGACTGTATAAGAAATCCAGTATGCCCGATCATTCGGTGCTGTGGACGAACAGCTAATCCTTCGTGGTGCCAGCCGCGAATCAACGACTCCGAACTCTCGGGTTCGGTGAAACGGCCATCTTTCTTGATCGCTTCTGCAGTTTCAGAAAGTTGCGTCGTAGTCGCAACATAAGCCAGGAAGACTCCCCCAGGTCGCAGGACCTGAGCCGCTGTATCAACGCACTCCCACGGTGCAAGCATGTCCAAGATAACTCGATCGAATTGATCGGCGAAAGTGAGTTCCTGGACAGATCCCAAGGTTAAGCGCCAATTGTTTGGTGCCTGTGCAAAATAGTGCGACACGTTTGCGGTGGCATTTTCGGCAAATTCATTTCTGCGTTCGACTGAGTGAACAAAACCAGCGGCACCTACGGCACGAAGTAATGAGATCGTTAAGGCCCCGCTACCAACGCCGGCTTCAAGAACGCGCGCGCCTGGATATATGTCAGCAAAACCCACGATAAGTGCTGCGTCTTTGGGATAAACAATCGTTGCGCCGCGAGGCATCGACAGGACGTAATCTGCAAGTAGCGGTTTGAATGCAGTGAAACGTAAACCGGCACTTGTTGCCACGACCGAACCTTCTGGAATCCCAATGAGGTCGTCATGCACGATCCAGCCTTTATGTGTATGCCACTCCTTACCGGGAATAAGCGTGAAGCTGTACAACTTCCCTTTGGGATCGGTAAGTTGAACACGATCACCGGAGCTGAAATAGCCTGGAGTAGACACGGGAGCATCTTAGGCGTACTTGAGCACCCCAAGGCGAGTATCTTGATGGAATGAATCAAATTCGCCTTTCTCCCAGCCGAATTACTGACTTTAACAACTGTCCCCAACTTTATAAGTACCGTGTAGTGGACCAACTTCCAGAACAGATCAGTATCGACGCAGAACGCGGCAAACTTGTCCACTCGGTTCTTGAAAAACTCTTTGATTCCCCTCAAGGCTTGCGAAATCTGGATTTAGCCCTTTCCTTGATACCTACTTTATGGGAGATACAAAAAGAGGAAGTCCCAGGTCTCGAGGCGCTGATTACAAGCCAGAAGGAATGGGACGATCGAGTTGCCGCTTTACTCGCCACCTATTTTCTTCTGGAAGAGCCGAATTCCTTTGATGCTGCACATCGAGAAATGCACGTTGAATTGAATCTTTCTGAAAACATTTATGTACATGGATACGTTGACCGCATGGACATCGCACCAACTGGTGAAGTTCGAATAGTGGATTACAAAACAGGTAAAGCCCCGCAACCTAGATGGCAAGGTAAGGCACTATCCCAATTGAAGATTTATGCTCTCGTGTATTGGCGAAATACTGGCGTCATCCCACGTTTACTGCAACTGATATATCTAGGTAGCTCCGAAGTCGTCCGAAGCGCACCAACTGCAGATGATTTGATCGAAACAGAGGTTGGCCTTTTCGAAGTCGCCACCTCAATCCTTTCGGCTACTCAAGAGAATTCTTGGCCGCCGCATCCATCGCGACTGTGTGATTGGTGTTCGTTTAAATCGATTTGTCCAGCATTTTCTTCTTAATAATGCCACATTGCGTAGAAGTCTCTTAAGGCTGATTCTGAAAGCTCTTCCAAAGAACCGATTGTTTGAACTCTTTCACTGTTTGGTATCGGGACTAGATGAGGTATGGCAACAACGGCGCCTCCACTGCGAGATCCAGCCTCAACACCAGTTGCAGAATCTTCCAGAATCAAACAATCTGCAATTTTTACACCGAGGAAATTTGCGGCTTTGAGGTAACCTTCCGGATCGGGTTTAACCAAGTTCACATCATTACTGGAAATTGAAATTTTAAATGGATGTGTTGAAAAATTCATCAACACTGCATCAACAAGAACTCGAGGGCTTGCCGAAACTAGAGCCATCGGGATCTGGAGACGGGTGAGGAGTGCAATCAATTCATGAGCTCCCGGCATTAGTGGGGCACCGGATTGCAAACTAAGCTCCATCATCCGAACCAATTCGTCAGTAAAAAACGGGCCGGATTCAACATCCCCGACAAGTGAATTCATATAACTACCAACGCGATCTAATGGTCCACCTAAACACTGAGCCTGATTGATCGCAGACCAGGAATACGCATATCTGGCCATAAGTTGTGTTTCAGTTGCAAGCCATAAGGGTTCGCTATCAACCAAAGTTCCGTCCATATCGAATAGCACGCCAGAAAACATAGGAGCTTCAGTTCGCATTGAAATATTTGGCCTCAGGATGATGGACGATGATGGCAGATGTAGATTGTTCCGGATGCAATTGAAACTCCTCCGAAAGTTCTACTCCAATGCGCCGAGGTTCCAAAAGTTCGCAGAGTTGAACCTGTGCTTCCAAATCCGGGCACGCGGGATAACCAAACGAATATCGCGAACCTCGGTAACCCTGATCGAGGATGCCTTGCAAATCTTTCGAATCAGCATCTCTAACAGCCAGCTCTTCACGGATTCTGGCATGCCAGTGTTCAGCAAGAGCTTCAGTTAAGCCAACCGAAAGGCCATGCAACTCAAGGTATTCGCGGTATGCATTCTCCGAAAACAATTTTCCGGTTGCCGCGCTCACTTCACTACCCATCGTGACAACATGGAAAGCCACTACATCGGTTCGCGCACTATCGGATGCGGCGAAATAATCACTGATACATAGACGCCTATCTCGGCCTTGACGAGGGAAGCTAAAACGAAGCCGCTCCTTACCGCTATTTGGCCCTTCGTGATGAAGAATGATCAAATCATTTCCTTCGCTCACGCAGGGGAAATAACCATAAACAACGGCGGCATTAAGCCACCCTTGTGCTTGGGCTTGATTGAGAAGTGAACGCAACCGTGGTCGCCCTTGAGTTTCAACCATCTCTTCATAATCTGCTCTGTTGGATTTCATTCCCCATTGACCGACAAAAAGTGCACGTTCATCGAGCATCCCCGAGTATTCCGAGAGTGGAATTCCCTTAACGATTCGACTACCCCAAAATGGAGGTGCAGGAATATCAATGTCTAATGCAACATCGCTTCGAACCGTATCGATTTCGATGGACGATTGTTTCGTCGCAACGGTTTTGACTCGCCTTTGTCTTAATGCGGGGAGCTGGGCTCCTGGGTCGCCCCGTTTCACGGCCATAATGGCATCCATTAAGGAAAGTCCTTCAAATGCATCTCGTGCATAACGAACTTCTCCGGCAAATAAAGAGGCTAAATCTTGTTCGACGTACGCGCGAGTAAGAGCTGCTCCCCCGAGAACAATCGGCCATTTCTGGTCTAATCCTCTAGAAGTTAACTCTTCTAGATTTTCTTTCATAATTACTGTGGATTTAACAAGCAGCCCACTCATGCCGATTGCATCCGCCTTGGACTCTGTTGCGGCGTCAATAATCTGATTGATGGTTTGCTTAATCCCGATATTTACAACCCGATAACCGTTATTTGACAAGATAATATCAACAAGATTCTTCCCTATGTCATGAACGTCGCCTCGAACTGTTGCTAAAACAATAACTCCTCGTCCGTCAGCACCCGATTTTTCCATTAAGGGCTCTAGGTGGGCTACCGCGCTTTTCATTACTTCTGCGCTTTGCAGTACGAAAGGTAATTGCATTTCACCTTTACCAAAGAGCTCGCCGACCACTTTCATACCTTCAAGGAGGTGATCATTAATAATTGTAAGAGGCGCAAGTCCTTCAGAGATCGCCGTTTGCAGGTCTTCTTCGAGGCCTACCTTTTCGCCATCAATGATTCGCCGGGATAATCTTTCGGTGAGCGGGAGAGCAGCGAGCTCAGCGGCTCGCGATAAGCGGTTTGAAGTAACTTCAACGCCTTCGAACAGATCCAAAAATACTGTCAGAGGATCATATACGCAGTCCTCTCCATTAAATTTTCTACGGTCGTAAATGAGATCCAACGCAACTTCACGTTGTCGATTATCAATTCTGGCCATCGGAGTTATTTTGGAAGGATGAACAATTGCAGAATCAAGTCCGGCGGCAACTGCTTCATGGAGGAAGACAGAATTAAGAACGATGCGGGCAGCAGGATTGAGGCCAAACGACACATTACTTACGCCTAAAGTTGTCTGGACCTCAGGGAATTCAATTTTGAGGCGCTTGATCGCATTGATGGTTTCGATACCATCTTTGCGAGTTTCTTCTTGGCCGGTAGCAATTGGAAAAGTCAAACAGTCTATAAGAATGTCCCCGGTGGACATTCCCCAAGTGAGCGTTAATTCCTGAATAAGGCGACGTGCTACACGCAATTTCCATTCACAGTCGCGCGCTTGGCCAACTTCATCTATGGTCAGCGCAATCACACTCGCTCCATGTTCTTTAACTAGCGGCATCACTTTGGCGAATCTGGAACTAGGCCCATCTCCGTCTTCGAAATTCACTGAATTGATAACACTTCGACCGCCTAGCTGTTCAAGTCCAGCCTTAATCACTGCAGGTTCGGTGGAGTCCAAAACAATAGGTAAAGTGGAGGCCGTAGCGAAACGACTCGCTAGTTCGGTCATATCCGCAACACCGTCTCGTCCAACATAGTCCACGGATAGATCAAGCATGTGGGCGCCATCGCGGATTTGATCTCTAGCTATTTCTACGCATGTTTGCCAATCTTGGGCGAGCAAGGCATCTCTAAATGCTCTGGAACCATTTGCGTTCGTACGTTCTCCAATAGCCATGTAGGTGAGGTCCTGGCGAAAAGGAACAAATTGATAGATAGAGGAAGCTCCAGGGTCGTTGATACATATTCTCGTTTTCGCTTTCTTTTCAGCAATTGCAACAATCACTTGTTTCATGTGCTCAGGAGTTGTTCCGCAGCAACCGCCGACAAGATTTACACCGTAATCAGAGACGAAACCCGAAAGAGAGGCAGCAAATTCATTAGGTAGGAGTGGGTAGACGGCGCCTGTGGCTCCAAGAATGGGGAGACCTGCATTGGGCATCACTGAAATCCCCACACGCGCATTTTTGCTTAAATAGCGTAGATGCTCCGACATTTCAGCTGGACCTGTTGCACAGTTTAGGCCAATGAAATCGATTTCGAGAGGTTCTAAAGCGTTAAGGGCTGCCCCGATCTCTGAGCCGAGCAACATAGTGCCGGTCGTTTCCACTGTAACTTGCACAATAAGAACAACATCTCGACCGGATTCAACAATTGCGTTACGTGCACCGTTGACCGCAGCCTTGGCTTGCAAAAGATCCTGCGTTGTTTCGATCAATAGCGCATCGACTTTGGCATCTACCAAACCCTTTGAAGCAGTGAAGTACGTGTTACGTAAATTCTCATAAGTTGTATGTCCAAGACTTGGCAACTTAGTTCCAGGGCCTAAAGAACCAAGCACGTAGCGCGGCTTATCTATGGTTGAGAATCGGTCGGCACATTCGCGCGCAATGACTCCGCCGGCAAAAGCCAACTCATAGATCCGATCCGCTATCCCATATTCGGCGAGGTTGGCCCAGTTAGCACCAAAAGTATTTGTTTCAATCGCGTCGACACCAACCTGTAAATATTCGTCATGTACCCTACGAACAATGTCTGGACGAGAGACATTAAGAACTTCATTACATCCTTCATGGCCTTGAAAATCATCCAAAGTTGGATTGGCCGCTTGGAGCATCGTGCCCATGGCTCCATCAGCAATAATCGTCTTCTCACCCAGAGCCTTGCGCAAGGAATTCATCTGTGTCGTCACTTGGGCGAGGTTACCGTAAGGTGAGGCTATGGACATTGTGAACATTCCAGCGTTGCGGGCGCCAGTAATGATCGCAGCCTTCGGTGGTTGGAATGATGCAGGATCTGCGGCCTCTTTGGCGCTGGATCACCTGATATCCCTCTGGCCCTCTACTGTAATTGCACACGTTGATTCTGAAGATTTTTATGATTTTCAAGTTAATCGTCCCACTGTATCCCTCGATGATCTCCAAAAAAGGTATCTGACGTGGCCCGGTACGCAAATAGTTGGACTTTCGACGCCACATCTCAATTTTGATATCGTTATTGTTAAGGGTGTAGAACCATCGATGAGATGGAAGAAATTTGCGAACGATATTTTGGACATTGCTGATGATCTAGAAATTTCCTTGATCATCACATTAGGTTCGCTTCTTGCCGATACACCTCATTCGCGGCCAATTTCGGTAAGCGCAACCGGGGCAAGCCCTGAGATCGCACAACGGTTGGCAGTCGAAACAAGTAAATATGAAGGCCCCACTGGAATCCTTGGAGTGCTCCAAGACGGGGCCCAACGCAGAGGCATGGATGCCATTTCATTGTGGAGTGCGGTTCCGCACTACGCTCCTAATTCGCCTTCCCCCAAGGCCTCACTCGCGTTGATCAACGCACTTGAAGATTTTCTCAACATATCTATTCCTCAAGGGGATCTCCCCACGCAATCGCAAAACTGGGAGATTGATGTCGATGAGCTTGCACGTGAAGACAACGAAATATCGGAGTATGTACGCGCTCTAGAAGAAAGCAAGGATGCTGCGGATCTTCCCTCAGCTACTGGAGATGCAATTGCGCGAGAGTTTGAGAAATATTTGCGGCGCAGAAGCGCCGAATAACTAAATAGCGATACCGAGCAAGGTATCGATTGCGCGGGCGAGTTCTCCGGCATTGCCGCCTCGGAGGCCAGTCTCCGTAGAAGTGCACCATTGATTCAGGAGATCAATAACTTTTGGTGTATCTAAATTCTCAGAAAGTGAAACAATTATCTGTGAAATCACGCTATCGGTTGGAGCTACATCGCTACGGCCTAAGAGGCTTTGTAAGCGATTAAGAAGTTGTGTGGCAGTATCTAAGCGAGATTCATGCCACATGTCATCATCTCCGTAATTACGGCTCATCAAAGCAATGCGAACCGCCATTGGATCTGCGCCAGATTCAATAAGTTTGGAGAGAAAAACAAGGTTGCCTAAACTCTTACTCATCTTCTCGCCGTCAAGCCCAATCATTCCCGCATGAACGTAGGCTCGCGCATAAGGTTTCCCGGACAAAATTCGGGCTTGAGAGGCTCCCATCTCGTGGTGAGGAAATATCAGATCACTTCCGCCACCTTGAATGTCAATAAGAAATTCTTCAGCACGATCGCAGTGCAAATACTTCAAGGCGATAGCGCAACATTCAATATGCCAACCGGGCCTGCCAGATCCAAGCGATCCTGGCCACGATGGGTCCCCAGAGCGCTCTTTCATCCATAACAATGGATCCAGTGGATCACGTTTCCCAACTCTTTTCGGATCACCACCCCTTTGGGCAGAAATCTCCATCATTACTGTTGTAGGAAGTTTCGAACGTGAACCGAACTCAGGATCCCTACGAACACTAAAATACAGATCTCCCTCTACATCGTAAACTGCATTTTTTGTCATGAGATCCTCAACGCAATCAATCACTAAGGGGATTGATTCAACTGCGCCTATGAAATCAACCGGTGGAATCACGTGCAGATTGGTCATATCACTACGGAAAAGCTCAATTTGCGAAATCGCCAAATCGCGCCAATCCACGCCATCTCTTATGGCGCGCTCCAACAAAGGATCATCTACATCGGTCACATTTTCAACGAAAAGAACCTTTTTGCCCATAGCCAACAAGTATCGGTTGATGAGATCAAAAGTAATATATGTCGCCGCATGCCCTAGATGCGTTGCATCGTATGGAGTGATTCCGCACACGTACATCCGATAGATATCTTTTATTGGAAGTTGAAGTAGTTCTTGAGTAGATGAATTCTTCACGCTCAGCGCAGGAAAATTGAAACGCGAATCGATTGGCGGTACATATACCTGCGCCCATGATTTCATTCCTGCATCCTAAACGAAATTCTTAGAAAGGCGGCCACGGAACTGAAGGCCAATCATCTGTGGGAATGGGTAACACCTGCTTCAACAAAAGGGCATCTATGCGTGCATCAAGGGCGCGCAACTCACCCTGCGAAATATGTTCGCCAAGGACCACGCCAAGTTCGTTTTTCAATGAACTGCGCAATCCCTGCAACAAGAGTATTTCGGATTCGTGAAGTGACGCCCCAGACCATTGCCACAGCACCGAACGCAACTTGTTATCTACATGGAATGTAACTCCATGGTCACATCCAAAGATATGGCCCTGTGATGTAGGTAAAAGATGACCGATCTTTCGGTCTGTATTATTGATAATCGCATCGAAGAGAACGATCGAACGCAGCGCAGGGATATCTTTCGAATATAACTCCATCAAATCGACTGAAGGATCAATATCAATCCATTCCTGAACCATCCCAAAACCAAAGGGACCCTCTCGTAACGTTGTGAAAGGGACAATATTTAGTCCGCTTGCCTGACTCACAAGATATGCGGCATATTCACGCCCAGCCAATGTGCCTTCTGGGAAATCCCAAAGAGGGCGCTCTCCAGCGATGGGTTTGTAGATACAAGCTATTTCTAACTGATCAGATGTTGCTAACGCATATAACGTGGCATTGGAGGCGTCTACTAAGCGGCCAGTAACGACAAGATTTCCAGTACAAATAGTTCCTTGAACCATGCTTTTAACGTCTATATCCATTGGCTCGCGGACAAACATGGCCCGCAGGATCAAGTGGTAAACCGCAAAAAGCACAGGGTTCACGTCCGGCATTGACTAATGAGATTGCTCTCTGCGCAAAACTTTGCGCTTGGCCCGCGCTAATTAGTACCCGTAAAAGATCCGGCGCATCTTCAACGTCGTCTTCAATGAGTTCATCGTTTTCGGGAACATTCTCTGTGAGCGCTTGGAGCTGCAATAAAACCTTTTCACGGTCGGATAGCCAGGATAGGGACATGATTCCCACTCGAAACTCCTCAAGGATTGGCATTTCTAAGGGACGTTCATCCAAAGGAAGGATTTCCAGTGCCAGAGAGAGTTGATTACGTTTGAGTTCTTTGAGCATAAAAGTAATTCTCTCGGCTATGGCGAAAACTTGCGCCTTCTCCAGTACAACACTTGTGACTTTATTTCCGGATGAGGCTTGCAGAAAAAACGTTCGCTCACCGGGTAGGCCAACCGTTCCGGCTACAAATCGGTCGGGTGAATCAAAGTTGTGAATAACACGCTTCATTTTCCGGCGCCCCGCTTTGTGATACCTGCACCGCCTCCAACAAGAAGACGCTTTTGAGGAACACTTGATAAGGAATCAGTAACTACCGAACGAGAATCATTCAAGAGCAATAAACGCGCTTTCGCCGCACCAAAATCGAGTATGGAAACTGAGCCAGGGTCAATAACGAACCGTTGTAGTTCATCCAGATGTAAACCTAAAGCTGAAACAATAATTGACTTAATAACATCGCCGTGCGATACAACCAATACGACGCCTTTACCCCGGGATGCAATCGAGCTGTAAATCGGACGCAGAGCTCGCGCCTGCATTCCCGCTATGGATTCACCCTGCGGGAATGCCACACGCGATGGATTCGATTGCACAATTTTCCATAATGGCTCTTTTGAAAGGGATCGAAGTCTTCTCCCGCTCCAAGACCCGTAATCGACTTCGATTAAATCTGGTGTGACTACAACCTTACGATCTTGCGAGAATTCCTCCACCCATGGACTGATAGTTTCAATACATCGTTCCATGGGACTTACAAGAATCGCTTTTACCGGTACTTCACCTAAACGCACAGCAAGCTCTTTAGCTTGCTGCATCCCTTTTTCACTTAAATGAACGTCAGGCAGCTGTCCAGAAAGAATTCCACGCAGGTTGGCAGTGGAATGACCGTGCCGGATCAGTGCAACTAAAGTCATCACTCCCCCAATATTTCCACCTAAGGTAGGTAGGTTATCGGCATTTTTGAGCTCTTGCCTTGCTAGGGTCGTTCCATGGAAACTAGACGAGCGGGTTCAAGCGGCCTATCTCTTACCCGTTTAGGTCTTGGAACAATGACATGGGGCAGAGATACCGACGAACACGAAGCGGCCGACCAATGTAGGGCGTATTTGGATGCAGGCGGAAACTTTCTGGATACTGCAGCGGTATACGGGGATGGAGATAGCGAGCGATTAATTGGTGGACTCATCGGTGCACTCTTTAAAAGAGATGATGTAGTTATCGCCACGAAAGCTGGGATTTCATTCGTCAATGGCGTGCGCACGTTGAATGCCTCCCGTGGCGCTCTTATCGCAGAGTTGGAAAAGTCTTTACTAAGGCTTGGTACTGATCATGTTGATCTGTGGCAAGTTCACGCCTGGGACCCCTCCAACCCCTTGGACGACACGTTATCGGCTTTAGACTTCGCCTATTCCAGCGGTAAAGCCCGCTACGTAGGAATTTCCAACTACTCGGGATGGCAAACTGCACGCGCAATTTCTCGTCAAGAATCAATCCCTAGCAAGGCCCCAATCGCATCTATTCAGAGTGAGTATTCGCTCCTTAATCGCGGAATCGAAAAAGAAGTGCTTCCTTGTATCAACGAACTCAATGTTGGTCTTCTAGCATGGTCGCCTCTAGGACGAGGCGTGCTCACTGGTAAGTATCGCAACGGTGTGCCAAGTGATTCGCGAGGTGCCAGTGCGCATTTTGCTGGATTCGTTGAAGGCTACTTAGATGAACGCGCGTCACGTATTGTTGAAGCGGTTTGTGTTGCTGCAGAAGGGTTAGGTTATTCGCCTCTAGAGATTGCACTTGCTTGGGTACGCGATGCAATCGGAGTAACAAGCGCGATTATTGGCGCGAGAACGGGCGCACAGTTGCGTGGAATTTTAACCTCAGAAGAGATCACTCTTCCGGCAATCGTTCGCCAAGCTTTAGATGAAGTGTCGGGTTGAACGAATCAGCAGTTTTCTAGGAAATTTTCTAGGACATTAACTCCGAAAGTTAATCCATCAACTGGAACTCTCTCATCCACGCCATGAAAAAGAGACATAAAATCCAACTCTGGTGGTAAGCGTAAAGGCGAGAACCCATAACCCACGATGCCCAATTCCGACAAAGCTTTGTTATCGGTCCCACCACTCATCAAATATGGAACTGGAATCCCCTCTGGGTCACCAAGTAAAAGGGCATTGCACATCGCCTCTACCAAATCTCCTTCAAAATCCACCTCGAGTGCAATATCTCGGGTCATCATTTCAATATCTATGTCGGGGCCCACTATTTCGCGAATCGTCTGACTTAATTCGTTTTCAAAACCAGGTAGGAAACGCCCATCGATCACCGCTGAAGCACTTTGAGGAATAACATTCGCTTTATATCCGGCTTGAAGCATTGTTGGATTCGCGGAATTCGCGAGTGTTGCACCGATCATCCGAGCAGTACTGCCTAATTCGGATAAGAGTGGTCGCAAATCTTGCTCGTCGTACGGCTTCCCCGTTGTTTTGGCAAGCTGTGTGAAAAACATTTTGACCGTCTTTGTATACCTCTGAGGCCAAACGTAAGTACCTATTTTTGCTACCGCCGCAGATAGGGCTGTTAAAGCGTTTTCATTATTTACCATTGAACCGTGCCCTGCTCTGCCGTGTGCCGTGAGTTTCATCCAGTGAATACCCTTTTGCGCAGCCTCTACTAGGTATAAGCGCGAACCATTGCCTACAGTTACAGAAAAACCGCCAACTTCTGAGATCGCCTCAGAACATGAAGCAAAAACCTCTGGATGCTCTTTCACCATCCATCTTGACCCAAAAATGCTTCCGGCCTCTTCATCCGCGAAAAAAACCAAAACAATATTACGCGGCGGCTTCTTGCCGCTACGCGCCCATTGACGAAATACGGCAAGCATCATCGCATCCATATTTTTCATATCGAGTGCGCCCCGGCCCCAAATCATTCCGTCACGAATCTCTCCGCAGAAAGGATCTACCGACCAATCCGGTGCATTCGCGGGCACTACATCAAGATGTCCGTGAACAACCAGTCCTGGGCGCCCCGTATCTGAGCCCTCGATCTTTGCCACAACGTTGCATCGCCCAGGTGCAGACTCATAAATTTGACTAGATATTCCTACTTCCAGCAACTTTGCTACAACGTAATCAGCAATCTCACGTTCATTACCTTTTCCGTCACCAAAATTTACACTCGGAATTCGAATCATTTCTTGGCACAGAGTGATCGCATCTTGTTCAAGTGGGGTATATGACATGTTCGTATTCTCCCCTCATTGGTCCTATTTCTTCTACCTAGACCCGTGTTCGGGCCTCGACTTTGTAGCTAGGGCTACACGTTGCTATCGTTACCCCGCACTCGTCCGGGTGGCGGAATTGGCAGACGCGCTAGCTTGAGGTGCTAGTGCCCGCAAGGGCTTCGGGGTTCAAGTCCCCGTTCGGACACAAAAAAAGACGAGGCCACAATCATGTATGGAGGCCCATATGGACGCAGGGTTGAAGCGAGCTCTTGGGCTCATACGTGAGATCGTAGATTACCCTCATAGAGGAATTGTGTTTCAAGACCTCACGCCCCTGCTTGCGGATGCTCAGGCATTCAACAGTGTTATAGAAGAACTCGAACCATTATGTGATGACATTGATTACGTGGCTGGTATCGAAGCTCGCGGCTTTATTTTCGCAGCTGCAGTGGCGCAGCGAGCAAGAAAGGGATTCGTGCCGCTACGTAAAGCAGGGAAATTGCCCTCTGCGACACACGAAGAAAGCTATGGACTTGAGTACGGCCTTGACGTTCTACAAATTCACCAAGACGCAATTAGCAAACATGGACGAGTTCTTCTGATTGATGACGTCTTAGCAACCGGCGGCACCCTCTTGGCAGGTCAGCGTCTCCTTGAAAGAGCAGGCGGAGTCGTTGCCTGTGCTGCAACGGTTCTTGAAATTACCTCGTTAAATGGGCGGGCAAAGCTTGCTGAGCATGTACCTCATACCCCATTGCACGTCATCTTCGCACGTTGATGGCAGGATGTGATCCATGGCGGAATTGATCTATTACTGCGGAACCATGGATAGCGGTAAATCCACTTTGGCTTTGCAAACTGCACATAATCACCAAAGTCGTGGGCGTGCTGGTTTGATATTCACGAGTAAGGATCGCGCTGGCACCGGCCTTATTTCCTCTCGCCTAGGGCTGCAACGCGAAGCGCTAGAAGTTGATCCAACATTGGATCTACATCGATTCGTGGTTGATCAACTATCAATGGGCGAGAGAGTTGATTACGTAATTTGTGATGAGGCTCAGTTTTATCAACCAGAGCAAATAGAACAACTTGCAAAGATCGTAGATGGCTTGAGCATCGATGTTTTTGCATTTGGAATTTTGAGTGATTTTAGAACCAAGCTTTTCCCAGGTTCGGCAAGATTGGTAGAGCTGGCAGATAGAGTCAATACGTTGCAAGTTGAGGCACTTTGTTGGTGTGGGGCTCGTGCAACGCATAATGCTCGAACAATTGGCGGAACAATGGTGACAGAAGGTGAACAAGTAGTCGTAGGCGATGTCTCCCCCGCGCAAGAAATCGCCTATGAAGTTCTCTGTCGCCGACATCACATGCGGGAAGTGACGGCAAGGGCTTCTCGTGCCGCCCATACGTCAACTCAACCGCTACCCTTCAAGATCTAATTCCCATCCAACGAACGGAAGTCACAATGCAAGCACGTGGACTAGCGGTAAAGAAAGCCAGCGCGCCATTAGAATCCTTTAGCTTCGAACGCCGTGCATTAGGTGCTTACGATGTTGCTTTAGATATTTCTTACGCAGGCATATGCCATTCTGATATCCACCAAGCCCGTGAAGAGTGGGGCCCTGCAATTTTTCCCATGGTTCCAGGCCATGAGATCGTCGGAGTCGTTCGCGAAATTGGTCCGTCCGTTACAAAATTTTCTATAGGGGATTCCATCGGCGTTGGTGTTTTTATTGACTCATGCCGAGTGTGCGTAAACTGTATTTCTGGGCTACAGCAATACTGCCTTGAAGGTATGACGGGCACCTACAACACACTTGAACGTGATGGATCAACTGTGGCTTACGGTGGGTACTCAAATGTATTTGTAATCGACGAAAAATATGCAGTGCATGTCCCTAAAAACCTCCCGGCTACGGGTGTTGCCCCGCTGTTGTGCGCAGGAATCACTTTATATTCGCCACTGCGTCACTGGGGTGCCAAGAAAGGCATGAAAGTTGGAATTATGGGACTTGGCGGCCTCGGTCATATGGGCGTTAAGTTTGCTGCCGCTATGGGAGCTCATGTGACAGTCCTTTCGCATTCGCCTGCAAAAAAATCGGATGCTTTAGCGATGGGTGCGCATGATTTTGTTTCGACAAAAGATATTTCCGCTCTTAAACCCCTCGCGAGCACATTTGATTTGATTCTTAATACCGTTTCTGCGGAATTAGATATTAATGCTTACTTGAATCTATTAAAATTGGATGGGACTCTGGTGGTGATTGGCTTACCTGGAAAACCCTATGCGGTGAATGTTGGAACGTTGTTGGGTGCACGGCGGTCCATGGCTGGGTCCATGATCGGTGGAATCCCCGAACTTCAAGAAATGTTGAACTTTTGTGGCGAACACAACATTGTCAGCGATGTTGAAGTCATCAAAGCAGACTACGTGAACACTGCCTATGATCGTACCGTTGCTAGCGACGTCAAATATCGCTTCGTCATTGATGCTTCCACTTTCTAAACGTCCTAACTAGTTAACGAACGAATGCAGAACTAGAGCCACTAATGGTGCCACCGCCAAAGAGGGCAGTAAATTGCCTACAGCAATCTCCTTGAGTTTGAGCAAACGCAATCCAATACATAACAACATCACTCCACCCGTTGCGGTCATCGCATCTACTTGATAATCCACCAGAACCGAACCAAGGCCTAAACCAACCACAGTCCAAAAACCCTGATAGATCGCAACAGGGATAAACGCCAATGCAACGCCCCATCCTAAAGAAGCGGCAAAAGCCATCGCCGCGAAACCATCTAAAGTGCTTTTCAGCAACAACTGTTCCACCCCGGTCGACATGCCATCGCTAATACTTCCCAAAATCGCTAGAGGACCGATAGCAAAAAGCAACGATGCCGATACGAAACCTTCAACGAAAGGGCTGTCATCGGAGGCGCCAAAACGTTGGCGCAATCTTTCACCAAAACTATCTAAGTGATCCTCCAGTTTCGCCATCGAACCAATAAATCCACCAATGAGCAAAGAAGTCAACACACATAACAAACTCCAACCCGTAGGAAGTGCTGCTAGAAAACGGGGTGCCCACAAGCTACGAATGGCCCCTGCAGCGCCCAAAAGCGTTACTAACCCCAGGACATCTGTAATAAGTAAACGTGTCCGCGAAGGCAATTTGGAACCTAACAATACTCCTGCACTTGCGCCCAACAAGATCGCTATTACGTTGAGCAGTGTTCCTATACCTGGAAACATTAAGCAAACCTAATGATCGAGATCACTCCAATAGCAAAGCAGTACATTGCAAAAGGGTAGAGCGTTCGCGTTTTAAACCATCGAACCAGAAAAGTTATTGAGGCATAAGTTGCTAGAAATGAGACGAACGAGCCTGCCAGGATCGGTCCCGCCATGTGCGAATTTTGCGCAAGAAAGAGATCTGGAAGTTTGGCGATAGAAGCTCCCAAGATAACCGGAAGTGCTAGCAAAAATGCAAAATCTGAGGCTGTGGAATGTTTCAAGCCTCGTAGTAATCCCGCACTCATCGAAATTCCAAAACGGCTGACGCCAGCAAAGAGCGCAAATGATTGAGCAAATCCAATGCCTATCGCTCCACCGATACTAACCCTTTCAGCGATATGCTGATTTTCAGACATTATTGATTCGGTTTCACGTGAAGATCGAGATCTCTTCTCAGCCACGATCAAAAGTCCACCATTTATCGTTAGGAAACAGGCCGATGCAAAAGGCTTGGAAAACAATTCTCGCAATGATTTTTCGAATATAAAACCTAAAGTAGCAACCGGTAAGGTCGCAATAACAATCCTCCAAAAAACTGTACTTTCGATCGAAGGACGTCGACGAAGACTATTGAATCCAGCGCTGGCCAAATCGATCCATCTATTTCGAAACACTAACAACAGTGCAAGCGCGCTTGCCAAATGCAGCGCAATTGTGATCGTTAGGTAGGGTGAGTTCGGGTCGGTAGTGAATCGGCTCCATGACCCACCGATCCACGCAGGAACCAACACGGCATGACCTAGACTAGAAACAGGAAATAATTCCGTAATGCCCTGAATAAGCCCCGTGACAATTGCCTGTAAATATGAAATCCCCATGTTGTAAAACTACCGTAATCGCGATACATCCCAGGGGATCAACGTGCGCTAAGGTTGGTCAATGTCATCGTCGAAGTCATCGTCGAAAAAAATTGTGGACCTCGCAGCACACTGGCTACGCCCTCACAGAACTATTCCACACACCCCTTGGCGCGCCTCAAACCGTTGGGATCTATCCCCTTTAAGAATGTTGATTCTCGGTTTCGGATTATTTCTCTTTGGAATCGGCGAAGCGCTGTTGGTTCAATCCCATTTGGGCAATTCACCCTGGGTTGTCCTTTCTGAAGGAATCTCCAAAAGATCTGGTATTTCTTTGGGGTGGGCAACGTTTCTTGTAAGTTGCGGGGTTTTATTGTTGTGGATTCCGTTGAAAGAACGTCCGGGTTTCGGAACCATTGCAAACATCGTGGTAATCGCATTTGCATTACAGATAGGTGTGGATCATATTCCGCTCCAACATTCTTTCGCTTCTGGATTGTTGCTCGCACTTTTGGGCGTGGCACTCGTTGGAATTGCTTCAAGCATTTACATCACCTGTGGTCTAGGTCCAGGACCTCGAGATGGATTGATGACCGGGCTTCACCAAAAAACGCACATCAGAGTTGGCCGGGTACGCTTAGTCATCGAGACAATTGTGCTTACCATAGGGGTTATTCTTGGGGGCCATTTCGGACTCGGGACAGCTCTTTTTGCACTGCTGATCGGCCAAGCCGTGGCTGTCTCTTTCGGCGTGATGGCTCGCCTTACTCATCAGTAATAAGGTCCTCGCGATAGCGTCGCTCCATCTTCCCCCGGCTTGTGGGCCGTGAAGCCACACGGGGTCGCAAACACCCCCGATACCAAAACAGTAAGGGGTAAGTCATGCTCGATAGTTATTTCAAAATAACTGCACGTGGTTCGACTGTGGCCAGAGAAGTCCGTGGCGGAGTAGTTACTTTCTTCACCATGGCTTACATAGTCGCCTTAAATCCGTTGATCATCGGTCTTGCAAAAGATGGTGACGGCAAATTCCTTGGTGGTGATGGAAGTCATCCCAATTTAGCCATGATCGCGGCGGCAACTGCGCTCATAGCTGGCGTTCTTACAATTCTGATGGGAGTGGTTGCAAACTTCCCATTAGCACTTGCAACAGGACTTGGCCTCAATACTTTCGTAGCTGTAGGCATAGCTTCGAAGATGACGTGGGCCGATGCCATGGGGCTCATCGTTCTAGAAGGCTTGATCATCACGGTACTAGTTCTTACTGGGTTTAGAACCGCAGTATTTCGCGCAGTACCAACTCAACTCAAGATAGCTATTTCGGTAGGCATCGGACTATTTATCGCCCTTATCGGATTGGTTGATTCTGGCTTCGTTCGTCGGACAGGCTCTGGCCCCGTGCCAGTAACTTTGGGTGATGGAGGCACATTGGTCGGTTGGCCGATCATAGTTTTTGCCTTCGGCTTGTTTCTCACAGTTGCCCTGATGGTGAAAAAAGTCAAGGGTGCTCTTCTCATTGGTATCGCTTGCGCCACTGTCGCTGCTGTTGCAATTGAATCTGCGTTCAAGATTGGACCCAATTTCATTGCACCAGACAAGGTCAATCCAAAAGGATGGGGTCTTAATGTTCCAACGATTCCAACCAAGGTTGTTGCTTCACCAGATTTTGGTCTCTTGGGACATTTTAATCTTTTCGGTTCCTTTGGAAAGATCACTGCTGTTTCAGCAATCCTGATCGTCTTCACTCTTCTACTAGCGGATTTCTTTGACACGATGGGCACAATGACTGCAATTGGTCACGAAGCCGGACTAGTTGACCGTGACGGCAACGTACCTGATGCAGGCCGAATTCTTCTTGTCGATTCCATTGCAGCAGCAGCCGGCGGTGCAGCAGGTATCTCATCTAATACTTCCTACATCGAATCTGCTTCGGGTGTTGGAGAAGGCGCGAGAACTGGATTGGCTTCCGTAGTCACCGGCCTGTGTTTCCTTCTCACTACATTCCTGGCGCCACTTGTTGCAGTGATCCCCTACGAAGCAGCTACGCCAGCACTTGTTATCGTCGGCTTCTTGATGATGACTCAAATCAAATCGATTGATTGGGAAGATTTGGGTATCGCTATCCCAGCATTCCTAACAATTATCCTGATGCCCTTCACCTACAGCATTTCCGTCGGTATTGGTGCAGGATTCGTTTCACATGTTGTTATCCGAATTGTCCAAGGACGTCGCAAAGAATTGCACCCACTTCTTTTGTTAATCTCCGGACTCTTCATGGTCTACTTCCTAACTTCTCCGATCAACGCTTGGTTGAGTTAATCGCAGAACTGCTCAAAAAAGCAAAGCTGGGTTCGAGCAATCGGACCCAGCTTTGCTTTTGCTCGAAAAGTCATTCACATCCGCCCGTTCGTGACAACTGCGAGTGCTAGCCAATTCTCGCGTAGAAGCGACCGCCATCTTTTGTTACATTCAACGGTAAGCCGAAAACTGCGCTTATATGCTCACTCGTAATAACTTGATCTACAGGACCAGAAACGGCGATTAAACCATTCTTGAGCAAGAGCGCGTGCGTAGTGCCTTCCGGAATCTCCTCGATGTGGTGGGTTATTACAATCGTCACAGGTGCACTTGAATCAATAGAGAATTCAGCGAAACGCCGCAACAGATCCTCACGTCCACCGAGATCTAAGCCAGCAGCAGGTTCATCGAGTAAAAGAACTTCTGGATCTGTCATCAAGGCCCGAGCAATCTGGACTCGCTTACGCTCTCCTTCACTCAAAGTAGAGAAAAGTCTCTCCCCTAATTCGCGTACTCCGAAAGTTGTCAACAATGCGATCGCGCGGGATTCGTCCCATAAATCGTATTCCTCATTCCAGCGCCCAACGATTGCATAAGCCGCGGTGAGAACAACATCGCGTACGAGCTCATCCCCAGGGATATTTTCTGTCATGGCTGAACTGCAAAAACCAACTCGAGGACGCAATTCGAACACATCAACTTTTCCCAATCGTTCACCAAGAACTTCAATCGATCCAGTAGTTGGAAAACTCATAGTTGCAAGCATCTTGATAAGAGTTGATTTACCGGCACCATTTGGACCCAGTATTACCCAACGTTCACCTTCAGAAACCGAAAAATCGACAGGACCAAGAATGATCTGGTCACCGCGTCGAACAGAGACGTTTGAGACGTTAAGAACTGTTCTTCCACTCATAGATGAACAAAGATACTGGCAAGAGGCTGGCGAAGTGGGAATTTGCCACTTGACCGCGCCTCAACACGATAATCTCTGCCAATGATGCAGAAGCCACCAATCGCCGATGACTCTTTTACTGGCCTGATACTTCTATCAGGGATAGATAAACCAGGGATCACCGAAGCGCTCTTTGAATGTTTATCCCCTTTCTCCGTCTCTATTCTCGACATTGAACAAGTAACAATCCGTGAAAGACTGATCTTGACCGCACTTATATCTCTAGATCCGAATCACTCACAATCCATTGAGCAAGATCTCATCACATGCGCCACTGAATTGAACGTAGATATCGCTGTCTCATTTTCACAGGTGGCGCAAGAATCCATTGCTGTCAAAGCCGGCTTATTGCACGTGGTGGCACTGGGTAACCCTTTGAAGCCAATTGCAATCGCGGCGATTGCGGGCGTCCTTGCAGAACGTAACGCTAACATCGAACGCATTTTTCGGACTGCTTCTTATCCTGTGACTGCAGTGGAATTCGTTGTATCGGGTGCGCCGGTCAGGGAAATTCGACGCGCACTTGCACATCTAACTATTGAACATGGGATTGATATTGCCGTTCAACCCGGCGGTCTTATGCGTTTTGCAAAAAAATTGGTACTTATGGATGTGGATTCAACTCTCATCCAACAAGAGGTAATAGAACTGCTAGGCGTTCATGCGGGCGCTGGTGAGAAGATCAAGGAGATTACATCCCGAGCAATGGCTGGTCAGATTGACTTTGAGCAATCTTTGCGCGAAAGAGTGGCACTCCTTGCCGGATTGCCGGAAGAGACGTTGGCCCAAGTTCGTTCTGAGATTGTTCTAACTCCGGGAGCTCGCACATTGGTGCGAACTTTGCAACGTTTGGGCCACACGGTGGCTGTCGTCTCTGGCGGTTTTCTGCAAGTTATAGAGCCTTTAATGCACGAATTGGGAATCGAAAATTACCGAGCGAACACCCTGGAGATTATTGATAAGAAGATTACTGGACGCCTGACCGGTCCGGTGATTGATCGTGCTGCAAAGGCAACCGCATTGAGGGATTTCGCTCAAATCGTCAATGTAGATATTGAGCAAACTATCGCTATCGGTGATGGAGCCAATGATCTAGATATGATCGCCGCGGCTGGCTTAGGAATCGCATTCAACGCTAAGCCGGCAGTTCGCGCATTAGCAGATAGTGCGGTATCACAACCTTATCTAGATTCAGTCCTCTATCTCATGGGTATTGCTCGTGAAGATATCGAAGAGGCTGACAATCAGAGTCTGCAAGCGTGAATATCAGTAACTAGAATTCCTCGTGCACCCAAAGCCCATAATTCGTCCATCAAACGATTAGTGTCCTTGCGTAACACCATTGCACGCACTGCAACCCAACCCTTCTTTTGTAAAGGTGAGATTGTTGGCGATTCAAGGCCAGGTGTAATCGCACAAGCTTTTTCGATCACCTCATTGGGAGCATCGTAATCAAGAAGAACGTACTGTCGAGCAATAACTACACCTTGAAGGCGCCGAATCAAAATATCTAAACCGGGTGCGATAACGCTTGCCTGACGCGAAATTACCACTGCTTCGCTTGCGAGAATCGGATCTCCAAAAGCTTTCAATCCTGCCTGGCGCAATGTGTTACCAGTGCTCACCACATCAGCAATTGCGTCAGCAACGCCCAAACGAACACTACTTTCTACTGCGCCATCTAATCGCACAACCGTAGCCGTGATGGACATCTTGTCTAGAAAATTTTTAACCAAACCGGGGTAAGCGGTTGCGATTCGTTTACCTTGCAAATCCGTTACTTTCCAATCTCGATCACTCGCTGCTGCAAATCTGAAAGTTGATTTACCAAAATCTAAAGATAGCGTTTCATGGGCCATCGCCCCTGAATCGATCAACAAATCCCGCCCCGTAATCCCTGCTTCCAGCTCGCCAGATCCGACATAGATAGCAATATCTCGAGGTCGTAGGTAATAAAATTCAACATCATTTTCCGGATCGAACAAAACCAAATCACGTTCGTCGTTGCGTTGACGATATCCAGCTTCACGCAATACCGAAGCTGCAGACTCTGCTAATGATCCCTTATTTGGTACTGCGATCCGTAACATGGGCGCCTTCCTAAAGATAACGATAAACGTCGCTGGGTGAAATGCCACGCGCTAACATGAGAACTTGCAGATGGTACAAGAGCTGACTGATCTCTTCGGCTAGTTCTTGATCACTTTCATGTTCGGCTGCAAGCCAGATTTCGCCAGCTTCCTCAACAACCTTCTTGCAGATTTCGTGTACTCCAGAATCTAATTCAGCAACCGTGGCTGAATCCGCAGGTCTCAATACGGACTTGCGTTCAAGCTCTACCCAAAGCTCATCGAAGGTCTTCATCAGGGAAGTTTACTGTAGGTAGGCCATCCCCAGATGCTCTATTAATCTGCTTTCTGGTCAACTTTTGAGATACGTAACCAGGAAATGAAACCCCAGAGTACAAATGGAAGATAGATCGCATAAAGAGTCCCCGTCGGGTAGTAACCATTCTTGAATGCAAAGGGAACTCCTACTGCATCTACAGCAATCCAAACCAGCCAGAATTCGACATAACCGCGACTCATTCCAAATGTGGCAAGTGCTGTTCCGGTGAAAATCCATGTATCTACTCGAAGCCATGCCCCCGACTCCCCTAATGACCGGAAAAGAAGGAATGCAAGTAAGTAGAAGGTGACAACGACGGGGAGCAATATCGCTCGTTCCCGAGTTGTTGTCCAACGGGGTGAAACTGGCGCAACCTCGTTCCTGTTGGCTAGCCTATTTCTGCGCCATTTAATCCATCCATAAACACTTACAAGGATGAGCAATAGATTTCTACCGGCTTGACCATAAAAATTTGCGGTGTTGGTAGTCGTATTGAACACTGCTCCTAAGAAAACAGTGAAGAGCAATCCATCACCGAGGATGCCAATAGGCCAAGCAGAAATCTTGCGCCTCATACCTAAGAACGCACTGGCAAGTCCAAGAGAACCACCAATTAATTCACGCCAATAGATTGCCTTGCTGCCGAAATGTATCTGCTCGTTCAGTAACCAATTAATGATTGACATAAAAAAACCCTCTCGTTGTGAAGAACAAGGGGGGTGGAAAAAGCAGGAGGAAGGGTGAAATCAAGCCCACCCCTCTTGCCATGTGTTCCTTTATCCAGACTTTAACTGTCGGTTATGGATTCTCACCATATCAACCGATCACTGGATGTGATCGGGTCGCGGACTTTACCGCCGGTTCGGATTTACGCCGACCCCCGGAACATTGTGACTCTAGTCTGTCACCTTTGTCGCCAAAATGCGCAACGAAGTAATCATCGCAGCCGGATCTTGGGCTCGGAATACGGCGCTTCCAGCAACGAAGGTATCTGCCCCCGCTTGCGTTGCTCGCTCGATCGTTTCTACAGATATTCCGCCATCAACTTGCAACCAGATGGGCCTATCACCAATAATTTTTCGCGCTTGTCGAATTTTTTCAAGCATAGGATCCATAAATGACTGGCCCCCGAACCCAGGTTCTACCGTCATTATGAGAAACATATCGACAAGATCGGAGTAATCCGAGTATTCAGTAATTGGCGTATTGGGCTTAACTGCTAAGCCACTCCGAGAACCATATCTTCGAATTGCCGACAAAGTGGAAGGAAGATCATCCGTGGCCTCTACATGAATTGTCACGCTATGACAACCCGCTTGAGCATACTCTGGGCCAACAACATCGGCATTCATCACCATTAAATGCGCATCAACTGGAAGGGCGCTACTTTCAATCACTTTTTTCGCAGCGCTGAAATCGAAGGTGAAATTTGGGACGAAAACGTTATCCATCACATCTAAATGAACTAGGTCTGAGACCGCAGCGACCTTTTGAATTTCACCGGCCAGATCATCAAAATTTGCATTCAGAATGCTGGGCGTAATTCTAATTTCTCGAGGCATGGGTGGATGCTAATAGATCAACTATGCGATTCGCTCGAAGAGCGCCAAGAACATTGCATCAGTGCCGTGTCGGTGGGTCCAGAGTTGCATATTTCCATTCGAAACCGCATGAGTGAGCGCGATCGGTAAATATGGATCGATCGGAATATGTCGAATCTCGGGATGACGCTTGAGCGCATCGAGCACTTGGATCTTGGTTTCGGCCATATGCGGCGAACACGTCGCATAGGCAACCAAGCCACCCACCTGTGTCACAGAAATCGCGCTATCGAAAAGCTCTGCTTGCAAAAGGTTAAGTCCCGCCAAGTCGGATGGTTTACGTCGCCAGCGAATTTCGGGACGACGACGAAGGGCTCCGATACCCGTGCATGGGACGTCGGCGATAACGGCATCAAATATTTCTAATCTATCTGCAATCTTTCGACCATCCCCCACCCATACATGCGTATCAACAACAACTTGTGCAATCAAATTTGCACGTGCCTCTGAGATTTCATTTGCCGTGAAATTTTTGCCTTGTTCCTTTGCAATGCTTGACAACAGGGCCGCCTTACCGCCTGGACCAGCGCATAAATCTAGCCATCGGTAGCGATTGATCGCAGCAGATGCGAAAACACTTGCGACAAGTTGTGAGCCCTCGTCCTGTACTCCCGCGCGACGATTTCGAACCAGATCAATTTCTCCCGGGACCGATACTGATGTGGCTCCATAAGAAGAATAAGCAGAAGGTAATCCGCCTAAAGCGACAAGATCGGCTTGCGTGGAGCGCCCAGGCCAAGAGACCAAAGTCGGTGATGCCGGAATGTTATTTGCTCCTAACGCGAGCTCCACCTCTGATCTATCACGTAATAGATCAAAATAAGAAGAAACAATCCATTCCGGGTGCGAGTAGCGAATCGAAAGAGATTCGATGGGATCTTCAAACGAATCAAGGGGCATGAGCCATTCATCCAAAGTTTTTTCAGCGCTCCTTCGAAGGAGCGCATTGACATACGCCGCTTTTGAATCTCCCAGAACTTTTCGAGCCAACTCAACAGTGGCCGAAACGGCAGCATGAACAGGGGTACGCATTTCAAAAAGCTGATGTGCGCCCAGCCGCGCAACATCGATGATGCCCGAATCAACACCTTCCCAGGGTCGATCACTCACTTGCGACAAAATCCAATCGTGTCGACCCTGCATTCGTAGCGTTCCATAAAGCAATTCAGTAGCAAAAGCTTTGTCTCGTGGTTCTAAAGAGCTCTCCGTCAACGCTCTAGGCAAGGCCAGGTTTGAGTACCCCTGGCCACGATTTACATCGGTTAAGACGTCATAGGACAAAACTCGCGCAGCATCTGGATGAGCCTTGCGAAAACTTTTTGCCCCAGATTTGGCAGGATGCGCTTTAGGCTCAGACAAATCCTTCTCCAGACACGTGCCGCGCGCCGTTAAACCAATCTCGTGCCTGCAATTGTTTCTTGCCCGCAGGCCTCAATTCAACAAGTTCTAATGTTGACCCCTCAGAACATCCCACTAAAACATGATTATCGTCGAACGAAATTTCTCCTCTGCTCAATTCCTTACGAAGTGGACCTGGCTGCGCTGACGAAATTCTTAAAAAATCTCCTCTCCAGTTGGTCCAAGTACCTGGTTCTGGTGTGAAGGCCCGAATATGACGATCAATTGCGTAGGCAGATTGATTCCAATCAATACGTGCTTCATCTTTGGAAATCTTCGCAGCTCGCGAAACGCCAAAGCCACTCTGTCCTTTCGGTACATCTCCAGCGGTTATTGAGGTGATTGCCTCACTAATGGCTTCTGGACCCATCAAAGCAAGATCCCGAAAAACTTCCCCTGCATTTGCTCGTGGTGAGATCTCATACTCACGTTGCACATAAATCGGACCAGTATCCATTCCCGCATCCAATTGAAAAACGGTGATTCCAGTCTTGCTATCACCATGCAGAATCGAACGCTGAACAGGGGCAGCCCCGCGCCACGCTGGTAGAAGGGAAAAATGCAGATTGAGAAAACCATATCGGGGAATCGTAAGTATTTCTTGTGGCAACAATTGCCCATAACCAACTGTGATGACAAGATCCAAATCACGCACCAATGGCGCAAGGTCCTGCGCACTATGTGGTTGGTACAAATTTACCGAATGCTTTTTAGCCCATTGAGCGACAATGCCTGCCTTTATTTCCCGACCTCGCCCCGAAGGGCGATCAGGTTTCGTGAAAACGCACACGAGCTCATGCTGACAAGTGAGCAACCAATCCATTGTTGGTATCGCGACATCAGGTGTTGCTGCGATGCCGATCCGCACTACAAATTTTTCCCGTAGGTTGCGTGCGGTGAGACCTTGATCTCAATGGCTGGGCCATCCGAACCTGAGAGCCCAAACCATTGGGATTCTCGAATCTCTTTCATCGCCAGTTTTCTGTCTTTCACCGAGAGTCGATCAATAAAGAGAATCCCATCGAGGTGATCAGTTTCATGTTGTAGGGCTCTAGCAAGCAATTGGCTGCCTTCAATCGTGATCGGATCGCCAAACATATTCCATCCTTTTGCAACAACGCTAAGAGCCCGAGGAGTTTCATATCGCATCTCTGGGAATGATAAACATCCCTCTTCCCCCTCTTGGTTTTCAGAACTCAGATCGAGGGAAGGGTTAATTAGGTGTCCCACGGTCTCATCAATATCCCAAACGAAAACTCGTAGCGAAACTCCGATTTGCGGAGCGGCCAGCCCAGCCCCCGGCGCATCATGCATAGTGTCGGTTAAATCCGAAACCAGATTGCGCAATTCTTTATCAAAATCGATCACCGCCGCTGCAGGAGAGAGCAACACCGGATCGCCAAACAATCGAATTGGCTGAATAGACATATGCTGAGTCTATCAACTAGGCAAGCTTGTATGGGTCTACGCGAATGGTAATAAGTGATTTGTGGGAAGCGCTGCGACGGCGCTGTAACTCATGGATAAAATCTACGACTTTTTCTGCATCACCCAATTGGCACGTAAGGCTCAGCGACGACTTCTCCGATGCGCCTAAACGTGGTGTGGAGATTTTCGTATTTTCGGGAATTCGCCTCTCCTTTTGAGCCATAAGCAAACCAGTGTGGAGCATTGAGATCTCTTTGGTGGCGGCTTCTAAGACGATGAAACGCGAATATGGAGGCAATTGCAATTCTTTTCTTTGCTTCAATTCTCTGCGCACCATTGGCGCAGGATTCCACCGAGCGAGTGCGCCAACAATCGGATGTGAATCATCAATGACGATAAAAATATGGCCTTTTGGGGATACTTTGCTTGCCGCACTGAAAAATTGCTCTCGCATGCGTTCATCGGAGCGAAAGTCACTGTGTGCCAAGAAACGCAGCGATTCTACAATAACAACCGCTCTATATCCAGCATCCGTATCTGGTTCGGCCCCAGGTGTAGCAACAACGAGGGAAGGTGCATCCTCCACCTGCGAAACGATATGTTCTCCGGCGGAATTAATAATCGGAAAATTCGGAAAAGAACGACCCAACTCTTCTACAAAACGATCAATCCCTCGTGAGGCAATATAGATCCTGGACCCGTCGCATTCTTTACAGCGCCAATTTGCAAAATTCAATTGACATAAAGTGCACGAAGGCGGAGTACTGGATGCGCTTTGAAGCAGCCGGCCCCCACAATCACACAGTGCAATATTGCGACAGTGAGCACATAGCACCGCATTGCCGTAACCTTTAGCTGGAACAAGAAAAAGTACCGGTCCAAGCTGGATATCTTTACGAATAGCGGGGAAAATCCGTGAAGGGATAAGTTCGGCTTGAATTTGCGACGCGGCGGAAACTGCAACCCTTTGAGCAGAGGAAATCATAGACAGATAACCCGAATCGATGAGCCTTCCCACCTCAAGGCAGGGGCTATAACTAGAGAAAACTAATGAGATATCTTCTTGCGAATTTCTTAGCAGGGCGACATCTCGCACATTCCAGGATGGCATGCGTGGCTCGTAGAAATGTTCAGAACCTTCTGAATGAACAATCACGGTTGAATTGGGCTCTAGCGGAATGAAAATGCTTCCCCGCAGCCCCAAAGCTATCTTTCTTAAGCCTTGCGTAATTTCAAGATAATTTCGATAACGTTCGCTGCGAAGCAAGTGGCCATCCACCCGCCTAACTTGATCACCTAAACCAAGCGCTTCAAGATTGCGATGCACTCTTAACAACTCTCGTTCATCTGGGAGAACGACAAGAACTTGTCCAAACTTGGAACGTTGAAAGGCAAGCTGTGCCAACAAAAAGGCACTTGCTACATGTGGTGGAAGACACCACATCGCTCGAATCTTTGCCCCTGAGAGTGACTGGGGAAGTTTGAATTCTGCATACGTGTCCGGCGTAGCAATAGGAATTTCACCGTGCGGCACACCTATCGCAAAATCGGAATCAATAGAAGCCACCTTGGGTGGAATAGCACTTCGAACAATATCGAAAGGCGCTCCTGCCCAGCGGCTAGATACCGAACTGATGAGATCCAATGATTTCTGTGTTGCAACAATCACGGGCGACATGATCTTCAAAACAGGCTTCAAGGAGCCTTCATTAGCGCTGCTTTCAAGACGATTTACAATGATTGCTTCATGCTTTTGTTTACCGAACTCAACCTGGACGCGAACTCCGATCTGCGCCTGAACATCCAGACGTGCAGGAACCCAATAATCAAATGGAGTATCAAGGTGATAGACGCCCGAATCAACCCACACTCTGGCGATAGGCAATGACGCAGCAACATCTCCCGCCGGTGCAGGAGCAATTTGTGATCGCAACTTCAGGGGCCGTGGATTCACCACGTAGTAGAACCTTTAAGAAGCGGCGGCGCGGAGTGCGTCTACGCGATTAGTAGATTCCCAAGTAAATTCTGGAATCTCTCGCCCGAAGTGCCCGTATGCACTCGTTAACGAATAGATCGGTCTCAATAAATTTAGATCACGGATGATCGCTGCGGGGCGAAGATCAAAAGTTGCTAAAACCGCATCTTGGATTTTCCCCACTGCAATAGTTTCAGTACCGAATGTTTCGACGAATAACCCAACTGGCTGCGCTTTACCAATAGCGTAGGCAACCTGAACCTCACAACGTTTAGCTAATCCTGCCGCGACGACCGTTTTGGCAACCCAACGCATTGCATAGGCAGCAGAACGATCCACTTTTGATGGATCCTTACCGCTAAAAGCTCCCCCACCATGTCGAGCCATACCTCCATATGTATCGACGATGATCTTTCGACCCGTTAGCCCCGCATCGCCCATGGGCCCGCCGATAACAAAACGTCCGGTGGGATTAACCAAAATTTTCATATCTTTGCGCGGCAAATCAACTGTGGACAGAATTGGTTCGATCACCTTTGCGATTACATCAGGTGTCATAGATTTGGCAACGTCTACATCCTCTGAATGCTGACTGGAAATCACAACGGTGTTGATCGCTACAGCTTTGTCACCGTCATACTCGATTGTCACTTGAGTTTTTCCATCAGGACGCAGATAAGGAAGTTGTCCATTTTTGCGAACTAGTGAGAGTTGCTGCGCCAATCGGTGCGCTAGCGAAATGGGCAAAGGCATGAGCTCTTTGGTGTCATCGCAAGCATAACCAAACATCAATCCTTGGTCGCCTGCGCCTTGTAGATCTAGAGGGTCGACAGAGGACGCCACTCGATTTTCATAAGCATCATTAACCCCTTGTGCAATATCTTGAGATTGTTGGCCAACGGAAATTGATACTCCGCAAGTATTTCCATCAAACCCTTTATCCGAAGAGTCATAACCGATGCCAAGTACTGTTTGGCGTACGATTCCCATGACATCTGCATAGCCTTCTGTAGTTACTTCCCCGGCAACATGAACCTGACCGGTCGTGATCAAAGTTTCCACCGCTACACGGCTGGCACGGTCTTGGCTAAGAAGGGAATCCAAGATTGCATCGGAGATTTGATCAGCAATCTTGTCTGGATGACCTTCGGTAACTGACTCTGAGGTAAATAGGCGCTTTGACATTGGCCTAACTTAACCGAAGAACGACCTGATTGAGTAATTCATGAGCCAGCGTGTCTTTGCTGGACTCAATGAACCGAGCGATGATGCCCGAATGATCAATGATCGAGCCGTGTGTTAAGTCACTCCCAAAGACTGCTCCATCAGTAACGTCATTGACATAGAGAAGATCGGCACCTTTTTTAGAGAGTTTCTCCTGCGCTTGCGCTATGTGATCGGAAGTCTCTGCGGCAAAAGCGATGATCACTTGCCCTTGTTTCTTTGAAGCCGCAACCGTGGCCAATAAATCGGGAGTAGCAACAAGGGATAGTGACCCTAACGAATCCTTCTTAATTTTCTGTTCGTTTACCTGCGCTGGCCTGGCATCTGCGACTGCTGCACACATAATCAAAACGTCACAATTGGGAAAACGCTCCTCTAAGTCCGATTGCATTTGCTTGGCGCTTTCGACCCAGGAAACTTCGATTCCTTCAGGGATAGGCACACTCACATTTGCAGCGATCACATGTACAAGCGCACCTCGCGCTGCAGCCGCTTGAGCCAATGCAAATCCTTGCTTTCCAGAGGAACGGTTACCAATGAATCGAACGGGATCGATTGCCTCTCGTGTTCCTCCCGCAGTGATGAGCACCCGGCGACCTAATAGATCTGAGGAAGCACCCGTAAACTCCGCAAACTCCGAGATAATTCTGGAAGTTTCTGGAAATCTTCCCGGACCCGAATCTTTGCCGGTTAAGCGTCCGTTGTCGGGCTCAAGAACAACCATACCTCGTCGCTTGAGTGTTTCTACATTCTCTTGTGTCGCGGCGTTCAACCACATCTGCGGATGCATAGCCGGCACCAGTAAAACCTTTGCAGAACTCGCAAGTACTACGTTGGTAAGTAAGTCATCGGCTCTCCCATGTGCAATGCGTGCGATGAGATCGGCGGTAGCCGGTGCTATAACTATGTAATCCGCATTATTTGCTAGGTGAATATGTGGAATCTCTGCAACGTTTTCCCACACTTGTGAGTAGACGGCTCGATTCGAAAGAGCCTGCCATGTTGCCTTCCCAACAAAATTGAGTGCAGCCGGCGTCGGCACTACAGTAACTAGGTAGCCATGATCTTGAAGACGTCGAAGCAAATCACATGCCTTATACGCAGCGATGCCACCCCCAACGCCAAGAACAACTTCTCGACCTGATAGTGACATCGGTGCTTTTTCCAATGGTGAAAAAATTAAGCGGTTGGTTCGAGATTCTCGATCGTGAGCAAGCCTTCATTGATCTCGCGAAGTGCTATCGACAATGGTTTCTCGTGTACATGAGTTTCAACCAGCGGTCCCACGTACTCAAGAAGGCCTTCGCCCAATTGGGAATAGTAAGCATTGATCTGACGTGCACGTTTTGCTGCATACAGAACAAGACTGTACTTAGAGCCACTCTTATCAAGTAGCTCATCTATTGGTGGGTTGGTAATACCGTCCATGAAGCCTCCTAGTGAATGGCCAAGGATACCAGCCGCGAGACAACGTTCTCGACCTCGTCATTGACCAGAATAAGGTCAAAATCCTTCGCTGAAGCCATCTCTGATTGGGCCAACTCCAAGCGATGAGCCCTTCGTTCCGGAGTATCTGAACCGCGATTTTCCAATCGAGAGACTAAATGCTCCCAACTTGGTGGCTGCAGAAAAATCAAAACCGCTTCTGAAGTGTGCCGCTTCACTTGGAAGGCACCATCAACTTCAATTTCCAGCAGAACATTCTTGCCAGAACGCAGTGCTGTTTCAACGCCCATTCGAGGTGTGCCATACCTTGCCCCCGCAAACTGTGCCCACTCCAAAAATTCATCGTGCGCAATCTTCTCATCAAACTGTTCATCACTCAGAAAGTAATAGTCAACACCCTCGATCTCGTTAGGACGCGATTTACGAGTAGTCGCCGAAATACTTACCCAAAAATCAGAAACTTCTCTCAAGCGATGAGCAACTGTGCTTTTACCCACGCCCCCAGGCCCAGATAAAACTAGTAGCTTTCCTCTCTTAAGACCCTGCGCTACAGCATCAAATTCCGCTAACAATTGAGAAACCTGATGCTTGCCTAAACCCTGTAATCGCCTCGTGAAAGAGATTCCCATTTTCTCCATCAGTACCTGCGCTCGAATCTTTCCTACACCGGGTAGTGATTCAAGTAATGCACTCACTCGCATTTTGCCCACAAACTCATTGGATGCTGCCAAGTCAAGAACTTTTCGAACACTCATCTGCCCTGTCTTAACTTGAGCCTTAATATCGGCCCGAAACCTCCGAGATGCAGCCGCCTTTGCTAAAGCCGCTGCACGTGCCTCCGGTGTGAGCTTGGGCGGAGGATTCATAGATGCAATCTACCTGCTATTTCCGGAATATATATCGTCAACAATCTTGGCGGCTGCATCTTGCATTCTCTGCATGCCCGAAATTGCATGTTGCGTGATAGGTCGGCCGATAACTAAATACGTGGCGCCAGCATCGATTGCCTCGCGGGGAGTCATCGTCCTTGCTTGATCGTCACGAGCGCTGTGGTCTGCTGGCCTAATTCCAGGAGTGATAATTGCGAAATTTTTCCCTAAATTCTGTCGCATGGCAGAAATTTCGAGAGGGGAACAAACTATTGCTTTTGCTCCAGCTTCGAGTGCTAACTTCGCCAAATTAACTGCACTAGGCAATGCACCTGCGCCGTATCCGATTTCCTTCACATCATCATCATCCAACGAAGTCAAGATCGTTACCGCAGTGATATCTGATAACGGTGCCGCCTGTACTGCGGCCGAAATCATTGCCCGACCACCAGATGCATGCACAGTGACAAATGCAGGAGTTAGTGCCGCAACCGCCGCGCTCGCGCCCGCAACGGTATTTGGGATGTCATGGAGCTTAAGGTCCAAAAACAACTTGGCATCGCTCACCTCGGCAATCCTGCGAACTCCTTCTCCACCAAATGATAGAAAAAATTCAAGGCCTAACTTATATGCGGATATGTATTTACTGGTACATGCAACCCACTCAAGGGCAGTATCTAAACTGGAAGTATCCACCGCGAGAATAATCGGAGATTTATGCGCCATCGACATCATCGTTTCGGTGTGCAAAACCTACTGCGTCACGAAAGGATGAAAACCCCTTCGTGATTAGTAGCTCTTGCAATTGCTTCTGGATATCAATAAGAGCGGTCGGATTACCAAATGTGGCGGTTCCGACTGAAATGCCACTTGCGCCAGCTAAAACCAATTCGAAAGCGTCCCGTCCAGATCGAACCCCGCCCATTCCCAAGATTGGAACCTTAGGAAGAGCTTGATGCACTTGATAAATTGCCCGTACCGCAACAGGGCGAATAGCAGGACCCGATAAACCTCCGGTTTTTCCAGCTAAATGCGGGCGCATAGTCTCTGTGTTAATCACCATTCCTAAAAGGGTGTTGATCAGGGCAACACCATCTGCACCAGCTTCAATTACACCACGCGCAATCGCCACAATGTCGGTTACATCTGGCGAAAGTTTTGCAATGATCGGAAGCTCTCCGCCTAAAGTTTTGCGCACTCCATCAATAACCGCACGTGAGGCTTCAGGGTCGCAAGCAAAAACTAAGCCTCGGTTCTCCACATTAGGACAAGAAATATTCACCTCGATGGCCGAAAGTCCCGGAACAGAACGAATTCGTCTGGCCAAGCTTGCGTACTCATCGATCGTTTCGCCAGCAATAGAAACAATTACTCGGGCACCAGCCTCAACCAGCCATGGCACATCTTTGGTCAGGAATGCATCAATGCCCGGACCTTGTAACCCGATGGAATTGAGCATTCCACTGGGTGTTTCGGCCATTCTAGGTGTTGGTCGACCGTGCCTGGCTTTTAGCATGACAGATTTCGTGACAACCGCGCCGATGTTCTTTAAAGGGAAAAACTGAGAAAGTTCCCGTCCAGAACTCGCGCAGCCACTTGCTGTAAAAATAGGAGTTGGGAACCAGGCATTAGACAAGGTTGTTGAAAAATCAAAAGAGTTCGTCATGACGTCGCACCAAAAACTTCACCGACCAGATCCCACTTTACTCGCGCCCCATCCATTACGGGTCCATCAATGCAACTTCTCAGCATGGAAACTGATCCATCTTCGGCAGCAACTGGTAAAACGCAGGTCATACAAACGCCAATGCCACATGCCATGGCTTCTTCAACGGAGGCTTGATGAACTACATCCGTTCCCTCTACGATCTTTTGGATTGCAGCCAGCATTCCCATCGATCCGCAAGAGTAGATAACGTCAATTTGACCTGCTTCTATGAGTTCTCGCAATGGATCTGTGACGATGCCAGTTGTACCGGTACTTCCATCTTCTGTATAAATTTTTAGTGAATTAACTGAGCGCTTTCCTTCCAATGGTGCGTACACCTGCGAAGAAGTGCTAGCTCCTAAAATCATATCGACGCGGCATCCTCGTGCTTTCAATACCTCCGCTAATCCAAACAATGGCGCTGATCCGTATGCGCCGCCAATGAGCATGGCCTGAACTGGCGTTGTTGGGATACCAAATGCTTTTCCTAATGGGCCGACCACATCAAGCTCGACATTCTCACCCTGAGAACATAACCATCTACTCCCGGCTCCATGTGGCGCGACGATAAGTTCCAGAGTGCCACCGTATTCCCCGCGATCAGATACTCGTGAAATTGCAAAGGCTCGCCGCAGGACAAGAGCAGAACTCTCATCGCCTATTGAAATGGCTACAAAGTTTCCTGGTCGGCAGTGCCGAACCATCTCTCCCACGTTGAGCAAAATCTGGTGGTACTGACCTATACGTTTATTGCTCAAAATCGTCGCAGATAATTGTTGGGCCTGGCGGTTGATTTCCGACATACCTTTAAGCCAACCACTCTTGCAAAGATTTAACGCTTAACTCGCCGCGCTGGAGAGCTTGAATACCTGCAACTGCCGCGCTAAAACCCGCAGTTGTGGTGATACAAGGAATGGAACGCTGGACCGCAGCGGTGCGAATCAACCATCCATCTTGGCGGGTCCCGCGTCCTACAGGGGTGTTAATAACCAAATCCACACCAGATGCATTGATGAGATCAACTGCAGTCTTCTCTCCCATCGGTCCAATACCTTCAGAATTCTTACGAACTTGGATGGATGAAATTCCATGTCGGGATAAAAATGCAGAGGTTCCGGAAGTTGCAATCAGCGTGAAACCCAGTTCGGACAATATCCGCGCGGGGGCAACTGCTGAAGATTTATCTTTATCTGCTAGCGAGATAAACACCCGTCCAGATTTCGGAAGTGGACCAAAGGCGCTGATCTGACTTTTTGCATAGCTTTCGCCGAAATTCGGAGCAATCCCCATCACTTCACCAGTAGATCTCATCTCGGGACCTAAAACTGCATCGACACCACGACCATCGCTTCGACGAAAGCGATTCCACGGTAACACTGCTTCCTTCACGCTCACGCCTTGAATGTTGACCTCATCTGATGAAGGTAGCAAGCCTTCAATCTGTAATTGTGCAATTGTTTCTCCCACCGAGATACGTGCTGCCGCCTTTGCTAAAGGAACACCAGTTGCTTTACTTACAAATGGGACTGTACGCGAGGCTCGAGGATTTGCTTCCAATACATAGAGAACATTTTCGGCCAGAGCAAATTGAATATTTATAAGACCAACGACTCCAACGCTATGAGCGATTTTCAAAGTCGCTTCCCGTATACGTAGATGCTGATCTGCAGTAATTGTCATAGCCGGTAGAACACAAGCACTATCTCCAGAGTGGATTCCGGCTTCTTCAATATGCTCCATCACTCCACCCATAAACAACTGTTTACCATCGTATAAAGCATCCACATCGATCTCAATTGCAGAATCAAGGAAACGGTCGACTAAAACTGGGTGATCGGGGGTGATATCAGTCGCTCTAGAAATAAACCCACCCAGCGAGTTGTCATCATAAACAATTTCCATACCGCGTCCGCCCAATACAAAGGAAGGCCTAACGAGGACTGGATAACCAATCCGATGCGCAATGCTCAAAGCTTCTTGCTGTGAAGATGCCATACCAAATTCAGGTGCGCTCAGCCCTTGCTCCTGCAAAATATTTCCAAATGCGCCACGCTCTTCAGCAAGGTTTATAGCCTCTGGACTTGTCCCAAGAATTGTGACACCTGCATCCTTCAGTGCTGCCGCAATGCCTAACGGGGTTTGACCGCCTAATTGGGTAATAACTCCCAGAACTGGACCGACCAATGTTTCTGCATAAACCACTTCAAGGACATCCTCAAGAGTCAAAGGTTCGAAATACAGACGATCGCTGGTGTCATAATCTGTAGAAACTGTTTCGGGATTACAGTTGATCATAATTGTTTCAAAACCCGCGCCACGCAGCTCAAAAGAAGCATGTACGCATGAATAGTCGAATTCAATCCCTTGACCAATTCTGTTAGGACCGCTGCCGAGAATTATCACGGCAGGTTTAGTACGGGGCCGCACTTCAGTTTCCTCTTCATAACTTGAGTAGTGATAAGGCGTAAAAGCTTCAAACTCAGCGGCGCAGGTATCCACTGTTTTGTACACCGGCCTAACATGGAGTTGATGGCGCAGTCGGCGGATTTCCTTCTCGGGTAAGGATCGCAATTGCCCTATCTGGATATCCGAAAAACCCATTTGTTTCGCTGATTTCAAAATGTCTGCAGATAGTTCTCCCGGCTCAGCCATCGTCTCAGCGGCTCGATTAATTTGCACGATCTCGTTGAGATACCAGCGATCGATCTTCGTCGCTTGGTAAACCTCATCGATAGTAGCTCCATGCCATAAACCCTGCTGGACTTGTTTAAGTCGATACTCAGTAGGGATGCGCATGGAAGATAGAAATGCACTCTTTTTAGAAACAGAGCGCTCAACCGGGAATTCAAAAGGGGCTTCTTTGCGCTCGAGAGAACGAAGGGCTTTTTGGAGCGCTTCGGGAAAGGAGCGACCTATAGCCATCGCTTCACCAACACTCTTCATTGTGGTGGTCAATCGAGGATCGGCATCAGGGAACTTCTCGAATGCAAAGCGCGGCACTTTAACTACGACATAGTCGAGTGCCGGCTCAAAAGATGCAGGTGTAACTTGCGTAATATCATTTCTAATTTCAGCTAAGGTGTAACCAATTGCCAATTTAGTTGCGATTTTTGCTATCGGAAAACCAGTGGCTTTAGATGCTAATGCGCTCGATCGCGAAACGCGAGGATTCATCTCAATGACGATAATACGTCCGGAATCTGGATTAATAGCAAATTGGATATTGCAGCCGCCAGTGTCAACCCCTACTTTACGAATAATACGCAGAGATAGATCCCTCAGCGACTGGAATTCGACGTCCGTCAGCGTCATAGCCGGTGCAACGGTAATTGAATCGCCGGTGTGTACCCCCATGGGATCGATATTCTCAATGCTACAAACAATTACTACGTTGTCTTTATGATCGCGCATAACTTCTAATTCGTACTCTTTCCAACCTATAATCGACTCTTCAAGAAGAATCTCCGAAGTTGGACTGTGGCGCAATCCAGCACCAGCTATTTGCCGTAATTCGGATTCGTCAAAGGCAATACCGGAACCAAGGCCTCCCATCGTAAATGACGGTCTGATTACGACAGGGAAATCCAAAACTTTTGCACCGGCAATGCACTCTTCAAGAGTGTGGCAGATGATCGATTTGGCAGATTCACCACCCACCTGTTCGACAATTCCCCTGAAAAGTTCTCGATTCTCGCCCCGCTGAATCGCTGCAACATCTGCTCCGATAAGACGAACATTGAATCGTTGAAGAGTTCCTCGCTCATGTAGAGCGATCGCGGCATTGAGAGCAGTCTGACCTCCCAAAGTAGCTAGAACCGCATCTGGCCGCTCTCGTTCAATAATCTTTTCCAAAAACTCAGGAGTAATTGGTTCAATATAGGTTGCATCAGCGAACTCGGGATCCGTCATAATCGTTGCCGGATTGGAATTGACCAGAATTACTCGGATTCCTTCGGCTCGGAGCACTCGACATGCTTGGGTTCCAGAATAATCAAATTCACACGCTTGGCCTATAACAATCGGACCGCTCCCGATAACCAAAACACTTTTGATCGTCGTGTCTATCGGCATTAGATCAACTCCTTGCTAAGACGCATAAGCTCTACAAATTCGTCAAAGAGATAGGCAGCATCATGCGGCCCCGCCGCAGCTTCTGGGTGATACTGGACGCTAAAGGCAGGAAGATCCAGCATTCTTAGTCCTTCGACAACTCCATCATTGAGGCTCATATGGCTAACTTCACCGTTTCCATAAACTGTGTTGAATGTTGCCTCTGTAGGAGCTTGTAATGCAAAACCGTGATTATGCGCTGTAATTTCCACTTTTCCTGTACTGCGATCCATTACCGGCTGGTTAATTCCACGATGACCGAATGCAAGTTTATAAGTTGTAAAACCAAGGGCCCTACCCAAAATTTGATGACCAAAACAGATTCCGAAAAGTGGGACCTCTGCAGTCAAGATAGATCGCACTATCTCTACAGTGTCATCCATCGTCGCTGGATCCCCTGGACCATTAGAGAGAAAAACGCCATCTGGTTTGATTGCCATAATATCTTTGAAACTTGAGTTAAACGGCATCACGTGGACTTCAATCCCCCGTTCTGCCATCGCTCGTGGAGTAGCCCCTTTAATCCCTAAATCAATCGCGGCTACTCGAAAAACAGGCTTGCCCTTTGCTGGGACGATATAAGTGTTCTTCGTTGAAACATCCGCTACTAAATTGGCACCGAGCATTGAGGCGCTCTTGCGCACCTCCACAACCATGTCTTCACGACTCATATTTAAATCACTAAATATTCCAACCTTCATTGAACCGCGATCTCGAAGGTGGCGAGTGATGGCGCGTGTATCAATCCCTTGAATGGAAACGATATTTTGTTTTATTAGCTCGGCTTCGAGATCGCCAGTGCTTCGCCAATTACTAGTGAGCGTCGAAGGATTTCGTACCGCGAATCCAGCGACCCAGATCCGTGAGGACTCATCGTCTTCCAAATTGATTCCGGTATTTCCGATATGTGGTGCTGTCATAACAACCACTTGCTTATGATAAGAAGGATCGGTCAACGTCTCTTGATAACCGGTCATTCCCGTAGCAAAAACTGCTTCACCTAACGTTTTACCGGTGGCGCCCCAACCTCTACCCTCGAAAATTCTGCCATCATCCAAGACAAAATATGCTTTAGCCATGTGCGCTCACCTCTGTAGTGAGTTCACCCTCAAGCAACGTTGGGATACCGTTGAAGAAAGTTGCTACCACTTGGCCCGGCAATTCGATGCCGTGATACGGAGTGTTACGGCTTCTTGACTGCAATAGATCGCGGTCTACAGTCCAACTCTTGTGTGGATTGACCGCGACCAGATGTGCGGGTCCCCCAACAGTTAACCCTTGACCTTGTTGTGAATACCCGCCGATTCTCGCAGGCGCGGTAGACATGCGATCAGCTAAATCGCTCCAACCCATCAATTTAGTGTCGATCATCGTGGCTTGAAGAATCGAATAAGCCGTTTCCAATCCAAGCATTCCAAATGCAGCCTCTTGCCATTCGCATTCCTTATTCTCATTTGGATGCGGTGCATGGTCGGTTGCAACAATATCGATCGTGCCATCTGCCAATCCTTCACGAAGCGCCATGACGTCAGAGTGCGTTCGCAGAGGTGGATTCACTTTGTAAATGGGGTCAAATGAAATAGCCTTTTCATCCGTAAGAAGCAGGTGGTGTGGGGTAACTTCTGCGCTCACTTGAATCCCACGCGCCTTAGCCCAACGAACAATTTCAACCCCTCCTGCCGTTGTTAAATGGCAAATATGTACCCGCGATTGAACATGGTCGGCAAGCAAAACATCGCGGGCAATGATCGCTTCTTCGGCTACGGCAGGCCATCCTTTTAAGCCAAGACGCGAAGAAACGATTCCTTCATTCATCTGCGCACCTTGAGTAAGAGTCGGCTCTTGGGCATGTTGTGCAATTACTCCTCCAAATTGCTTTACATATTCGAGGGCTCTGCGCATCACCATCGGGTCGAAGACGCAATTGCCGTCGTCACTAAAAACCCGAACATGTGCAGCAGAATCTGCCATTGCCCCGAGTTCCGCCAAATGTTTTCCCGCTATTCCTTGAGTCACTGCCCCGATTGGAAAGACATCGAGCAATCCGCACAATTTTCCAAGTCGGAAAACTTGCTCTACGACACCAGCGGTGTCAGCCACCGGAAAAGTATTCGCCATTGCCGACAATGCCGTGAATCCTCCCTTAGCCCCAGCTCTAGAGCCAGAGGCCACCGTCTCTGCGTCCTCTCGCCCTGGTTCACGCAAATGTGTGTGCAGATCTACAAACCCGGGCAACAATACGCAACCGGTTAAATCGAGGACACGCGCCGTCCCATCTTGGCTCAAAGCAAGATTGGGCGCTACCTGAGCGAACCTTCCATCGACAATCAAAATATCGCTTGCACTTCCACCCGGCAGCGTTGCATTTGTGAGCAAAAATGAATTCATGCGTCCACCCCTCCAAACTCGGTAGGCAAGCCAGCTAACAGTAGGTACAAAACGGCCATCCGTACGCTTACGCCGTTAGTAACTTGTTCGACAATGACCGACCGCGCGCTGTCAGCGCATTCGGCGGTGATTTCTAGACCACGATTCATGGGGCCAGGATGCATAATAATTGCGCTGCGTTTCATAAGCGCTAATCGATCGCGATTAAGACCGAAATAGTGAGAGTACTCGCGCGCAGTAGGGAAAAAATAATCATTCATGCGTTCTTGCTGTACACGCAGCATCATTACAGCATCCACCTCAGGTAAAACAGAATCAAAGTCATATGAAACTCTCGCGGGCCAGGATTCAACACCGACAGGCAATAGGGTTGGTGGAGCCACTAACACCACACTGGCTCCTAACAAAGACAGAAGCAGAACATTAGAACGTGCCACACGTGAATGCAGCACATCGCCAACAATTGCAATAGTTAAGCCCTGTAGGTCTCCGCTTCCGGCACCGAGATGTCGCCGAATAGTAAACGCATCCAACAGCGCTTGAGTTGGATGTTCGTGCGTTCCGTCCCCAGCATTGATAACTATTCCAGACATCCAATGGGAATCGGCTAGCCATTGTGCAGATCCAGATGCGCTGTGGCGAATGATCACGGCATCAGCACCCATAGCTTGTAGAGTTTGGGCCGTATCTTTAAGTGATTCCCCTTTGCTGACACTCGACCCCTTCGCTGAGAAATTGATGACATCAGCCGAGAGGCGCTTTGCAGCTGCCTCAAAGGAGATGCGAGTGCGAGTGGAGTCTTCAAGAAAAAGATTCACAATTGTGCGTCCGCGCAAGGTCGGTAATTTCTTTACAGAGCTACTAGATACTCGCGCCATCTCATGGGCAGTGTCTAAGATCGAGAGCGCATCACCGTGCGAAAGATCTGAAATTGACAGAAGATGTTTCATCGAACTTCACCTTCGTTCGCAATCAAAACCTCATCAACTCCATCAATTTCTACTACGTGCACCCGAACGCTTTGATTGATCGAAGTTGGCAGATTCTTGCCGACGAAATCTGCTCGGATTGGCAACTGTCGATGTCCTCGATCAACTAATACAGCCAACTGCACCGTCTTGGGCCGGCCTACCTCTCCAAGCGCATCTAACGCAGCGCGAATGGTCCGACCTGAATACAACACGTCATCAATCAAGACCACGTTCATGCCTTCAATTCCAGAAGCGGGAATCATTGTTGTCATAAGCGGTCTCGGAGGACGCATGCGAAGGTCATCTCGATGCAAGGTGATATCAAGCGTGCCTACCGATACTGGAGTGCCTTCAATTGCAGCGATCGTAGCGGCGATTCTTTGGGCTAAATGTGCCCCTCGAGTGGGTATTCCAAGAAGAACAATAGAAGCGGATCCATTATTTTTTTCAAGAATTTCATGGGAGATCCGAGTTAAGGCGCGGGCTATATCCACCGCAGGCAGCGCAACGCTCATTAAAGCTCCTTCCCCGCCTCGCAGGACGGGTCTTTAAAGGATTTTCAGTAGGAGCCTAGCATGGTCAGATAGTGGATAACTAATAAGAGAAACTTCCCCTTTGCCTATCGTTGAGAAATGAAACCTTTAGATCTCCCCGACTCAACGCTCTTTACCCAACCCACAACGGATGAAATCGCCACTCGTCTTCGCCATATTCGTAAATCTCGCGGATGGAGCTTGAGCCATGTTGAATCTCTCTCCGGCGGCAGGATCAAAGCGGTGGTACTTGGATCGTACGAGCGTTCTGACCGTGCGCTTAGTCTGGCCCGGGCAATTGAGATCGCCAATATCTACGCAGTCCCTCTCACTTTCCTGCTTTCGCCACCAGAAACTGCAGATGTTGCCTGCCCCAATAGCACACGAATAATGATCGATCTGCGTAAAGCCAAAAAAATATCCACCTACGAAAAAAGCAACGCACAATTCTCGACATTTCTGCAATGGATCGCCGGTCAAAGAAATGACTGGAACGGTGAAGTTTTAAGCATTCGGCGTTCAGACTTGTCAACCCTAGCGCTCATAACTTTCAGCACCGAGGCAAATATCTACCACTGGATGGCCGAACGCAACCTTCTTCTTACAGGGATAGATCCAATTTAATCGAGGAGATACGGCCAAGAACGCCGTGAATATACCCGGATGACTCGTCGGTGGAAAGAATCTTGGCCAAAGTTATCGCTTCATCGATTGCCACTGCATCGGGAATCTCATCAGCCCAAAGGATTTCATATATCCCCAGTCGCAAAATATTCCGATCAACCGTGGGTAGTCGATCCATATCCCATCCTTTTGCATATGTTGCGATGAGTTCGTCGATCTTACGGCGATGGTCGACGATTCCAGTTACCAACGAATGTGTGTAATCGCGCACTTTAGTTCCATCAATCTCGGTTGAAGCAATTTCCCGCAGCGCCAATGTATCGGCAGGGGATGTACCTCTAATATCTGTTTCGAAAAGAATATCGAGCGCAGCCTTGCGCGCCTTACTTCTGGCCGACACTAGTTAGCGCGACCGAGGTATGAACCATCTCGCGTATCTACCAAAACCTTCTCATCCTGCTTGATAAATAATGGAACTTGGATTTCTATACCGGTTTCCAAAGTAGCGGGCTTAGTACCACCCGAGGAACGATCTCCTTGAAGGCCCGGCTCGGTATATGTAATAGTTAAAGGAACTGATGCCGCTAGCTCGATATAAAGCGGATTGCCTTCGTGAACCGCAACAATGGCCACAGTGTTTTCAAGCATGTAATTGACGGCATCCCCAACAGTTTCTGCAGAAACTGAAGTCTGATCGAACGTCTTCGAATCCATGAAAACAAAATCGTCACCATCGCGGTAAAGATATTGCATTTCTCGTTTCTCCAAAATGGCCACATCGATCTTGACGCCAGCATTAAGGGTTCGATCGATAACCTTTCCGCTCAAAACCGATTTCAACTTGGTTCGGACAAACGCTGGTCCCTTGCCAGGCTTCACATGCTGGAACTCCACCACATTCCAAAGTTGCCCATCGATATCCAAAGTCATACCGTTTTTAAGATCATTCGTTGTAGCCACAAGAAATCCAATCAATAGAGAAAATCTAGACCCGCAAGGATACCTGTTTCATCGAACTATTTGTTCACCAGAGATTTCATCGCCTCGAGAGCCAAAATATACGAATTTGGTCCAAAACCTCCAATAGTCCCCGTTGCAATCCCTGAAATCACTGATGTGTGTCTAAATTCTTCGCGGGCCATTGGGTTAGATAAATGGACTTCAATTAAGGGAGATTTTACGAGATCGGCTGCATCCCGAATCGCGTAAGAATAATGCGTGAACGCAGCAGGATTAATAATGACGGGAATTTTCGCATCCGCTGCTTCATGCAACCATCCAATGATTTGTGCTTCCTCATCGCTTTGTCGCACGTCAGCCATGAAGCCACACTTGGTTGCACCATCTTCGATGAACTTCACCAATTGTGGGTACGTGAAATCACCATAAATCGAAGAGTCCCGAATATCTAACCTAGCTAAATTTGGGCCGTTGATAACCAGAATCTTCATGAACTAATCCTCTCATAGGCCGAGGTTAAATCCGGTTCACTCAGCTTTTCCATGCGCACCGTTGTTCCGACAGCAGTGATCCCAACAAAGCGCACCTCTTTTCCTCGAGCCTTCTTGTCCAATGCAATTGATTGGAGGATCTGGGGCCAGGCCTTGGTTTCATATGAAACAGGTAACCCGATTTTTGTTAGAATCTTACGATGCTGCGTAACAACTTGCGCGTCAAGAATTCCTTTGATGTTTGCAAGTTCCGCCGCATAGACCATCCCAATTGAAACCGCCTCACCATGTCGCAAAGAATAGCCACTGTGGAGTTCAATGGCATGACCAACGGTATGGCCATAATTGAGAATCTCTCGTGCGAAACTCTCCTTAAAATCAGCACCAACTACAGCGGCCTTCACGCCAATGGATCGCGAAATCAATTCCACCGTTAAAGATCGATTACCTCTAATACCCGCCAAATCTAAATCGCTAACTAAATTCAAAATTTCGGGGTCGGAAATGAACCCAGTTTTGATCACTTCGGCTAATCCTGCGGCGAAATCTCGATCGCTCAAAGAATCGAGCCATGACAGATCAATAAGAACTTGATGTGGAGAATGAAAAGCACCAATCAGGTTCTTGCCCACCGAACTATTCATGCCCGTCTTTCCGCCAATAGCAGCATCTACCATCCCTGCCATCGTTGTGGGAATAGCAATCCAATCGATGCCTCGCAGCCAGGTAGCAGCGGCAAACCCAGCTATATCGGTTGTGGTTCCTCCACCGATCGCCACTACAACATCGCTGCGCGTGAAGCCCTGTTTGCCGAGTTCATTCCAGATCATCATGAGACAAGCAGAGCTCTTGCTCTCTTCTCCATCTGGAACAACAATTACAGAAAGTTCGGCTTGGCCCGCAGAAATATCTCTCACCATTGATCGAAGTGAAGATGGGACGACGATCCCCACCCGAGATCGTGATGAAAGAAGCTTGGCCAATTCATTTCGCCAAATGCAGTCAACATTTACTGTGTATGCGCGTTCTGCGCGAACTTCGATAATGGGGCTCATGATGAAACCTTTGCTAGAAGCTGATCCACAATTTTCGCAACCGATAAATCTCCAACTTCACAAGTAATCGTCGCCAAAGATTCATAGATCGGACGACGAGCATCCATCAATTGCTGCCATTGTGCGCGTGGGTTCGTCAGCAAAAGTGGTCGATCTCGGTTGAAACCTACTCTTGGCGCCGCGACCGATAACGTCACATCCAAAAATACAACTTTCGCATGTGAATTTAGAAGGGCGTCCTGTACTCCTAATGATAGGACAGCCCCTCCGCCCAAAGAGATAATTCCGGTTGCACGTGAAATAGCTTCACAACAAATTCGCTCTTCAATTGCACGAAAATGTGGCTCGCCCTCATCAATAAAGATCTGCGCTACAGATTTCTTCTGGTCCTCTTCGATGAGAACATCTGTATCTACAAAATCTACCTGCAGAGCTTTTGATAAAGCACGACCAACGCTACTTTTTCCCGATCCAGGCGGACCTATAAGAACAACATGAAAACTCATGGGGATTACTTAAATCGCAGATTCGCTATGTAATTCTCAAAATTTCGTTTAGTCTCTTGGACGCTGTCGCCTCCGAATTTTTCCAATACAGCTTCGGCCAGTACAAGGGCCACCATTGCCTCTGCCACAACGCCAGCGGCTGGCACAGCGCAAACATCTGACCGTTGATTGATGGCCTTTGCGGGCTCTCCCGTTGCTACATCGACAGTGTCCAGTGCTTTGGGCACTGTCGAAATCGGTTTCATTGCTGCTCGGACCCTTAAAATTTCACCATTGGACATTCCGCCTTCAGTCCCACCAGCTCTATCGGTACGGCGTTGAAGAAATCCATCGGCACCCTTCTCTATTTCATCGTGAGCTACAGATCCGCGACGAGTTGCAGATGTGAACCCATCGCCAATCTCAACTCCTTTAATTGCTTGAATTCCCATGACCGCACTGGCCAAACGAGCATCTAAACGTCGATCCGAGTGAACATAACTGCCCAATCCAGGTGGCATATTGAAAGCAAGAACTTCTACTACCCCGCCCAAAGTATCGCCATCAATCCGTGCTGCTTCGATCTCAGCAATCATCGCCACGCTGGTTGTCGAATCCGCGCAACGTACTTGATCTTCATCGATCCTTGCTAGATCTTTATATTGTGGAAGAGGCGTTCCTTCGGGAACTCTGACGCTACCTATTGAAAGCACATGACTGAGAATCGTTATTCCAACGCTTTGTTGCAAAAAACTGCGAGCAACAGCACCAAGGGCAACGCGAGCAGCAGTCTCTCTAGCGCTAGCGCGCTCAAGAACGGCGCGAGCATCATCCAGATCATATTTTTGCATTCCAACCAGATCAGCATGACCGGGACGCGGTCGAGTTAATGGCGCATTGCGAGCTAAGCCTTGCAACTCGGTTGGGTCAACCGCATCAGCTGACATTACTTTCTCCCATTTGGGCCATTCTGAATTGGCAATTTGAATTGAAATCGGTCCTCCTTGGGTTAACCCCAACCGAACACCACCCAAAATAGTGACCTTGTCTGCCTCAAAGTTTTGACGGGCGCCGCGACCGAAACCCAATCGGCGTCTTCGCAAATGATCGTCAATAACAGCAGTTGAAATTTCTACTGATGCAGGAATTCCCTCAATTATCGCGCTCAGGGCTTGGCCATGAGATTCGCCTGCAGTGAGCCAACGCATGGCCTTATTGTGACAGAAAGATTCATCTCCGCGCAGCCAAATACGTGATCGTTGCCATAAATATCGCCGGAGCCATGGCAATGCTGCCTTGAAATCTCATCTTCTTCAAGGATATTGCGACGAAACTAAGCGCTCCAAATATCCAAATAGTAAGAAGCCAAAAAACGAAGTTTGTCGCCTTTTCAAAATTTAGGATGAAAGTCAGAAGCGCCATCAACTTAATATCTCCATAACCAACTGGGTTTCCCGCGTAATTGTTGCAAAAACTCAACAAGATCAGCAACAAGAGGGAACCAAGGCCGCAAACAAGAAAATCGTGGAAGTTTTCCAGAACAACCAATTCCAGCGCCTTGATGCTCAATGCCCCGAGGAGGAATTTACTTAGAACTGAATTGGAAATCTTCTGAAAAGCAAGATCATGCAACCCGATTGGAATTCCAAAGCTGATAATCAGAATTGCGATCAGAATCTCGTCAATCAACACCCAGATAATCTAAAGAGTAGTTCTACTCCAAAGTGCCAGAAAATCTCGCTTGTGGATCATGATTCCAATCTTTCCAATCCTACTTTTCGCAAGAGGGACGCTAAGGATTCCGCTTCGATCTGCCTACCGGTCATTCTTTCAACTTGCACAATGGCTTGATGGATCAAGAGATCTAACCCATCCACCACCACGCCTCCCGATGTTTTCCATTTCCTCATGAGAGCGGTTGGCCATGGGTTGTACAAAGCTTCGAAATACAAGCCCTTCGCAGTGAGATTTGGATCATTGGCAAGAACATCAGCAACTCCCGCCGGGGTTGTATTGATCGTTAGATCTACCTGGGGCAATTGTGTGGACCAAGGTAAGAATGAAAGTATTCCTTGAGCCACACACGCAACCATCGCCCGTTCCCTCTGAGGATTGCGATGTAAAACAATAATCGAACGACCGCGTTTATCTAGCGCCGCTGCTGCCGCCCTTGCTGTTGCGCCGGATCCAATAATGCAAACTTTTTCAAAGTTTTCACTTCCGTGAGCCGCTAACGCTCTTTGGAACCCAACAACATCAGTGGTCGATGCATGCCAACCGTCCTTACCGCGAATCAAAGTGTTGGCTGAGGCAATACGTGTGGAAAGTGGATCAACAAAAGAAGCTAAAGCAAGGACTTCTTCCTTGAGTGGCATGGTTAGTGAAAACCCAGTCCACGAATCTTCAAGTTTGTGGAGGAAATTAGGAAGTTCTCCACTCTTGACTTCTACTGCCTCGTAGTGCCCTTGAAGTTCAAGAACTTCATAGGCGGTGTTATGCAGAAGCGGTGAGAGTGAATGACTTATAGGGGAACCTAAAACGGCAGCGCGAATCATTGAGTATTTCCAAAGCGACCAGCCTTGAGATTAATTTCGTACTCCTTTTTCCAGCGCAGAAATTCGATATTTGAAACGGTAAATCGGGTGTCTCCCGGCTTAACTGTAATGAAAAAGATCCATTTGCCGTCGGCTGGATGGAGCGCTGCATCCATTGCAGCCCTACCCGGGTTGCCTATCGGCCCAGGTGGCAGACCGTAATGTATATATGTGTTGTAAGGAGAAACTATCTTAGTTGACGCCGAACTCAGAAAGACGTGGCCACGGACCTTCTTGATGAAATGCACAGTCGTGTCGAATTGCAATGGCATACCCGAGTGAAGCCGATTCCGGATCACCGCCGAAATCTTTGCGAAATCAACGGTGTCGCCTTCAGCTTGTATCAAGGAAGCGATTGTTAATAACTGCATGGGAGAAAAATTAGCACTGCTTCCCAAAATACCGGATGCTTTGGCTTCAACCGAAAATCTATCCACCATTCTTTGCAAAACAGCGAGTGCGGTTTCACCCTTCAATAAGTTGTATTGAGCAGGGAAAAGAAGGCCTTCGATTCCAGCCGTCCCTGTTGGCGGGATAATTTGCGAAGTCGCTTTGTAAATTTCTGCCAGGGAGAAACCCTTAGCCTTCATCGAACTGTAAATTTCACTGCTCCATGCACCTTCATTAACTTTAAGAAGATTTGGCATCCGTGTTGGATCGAGCAATTGATCCAAGGCTTCCTTTGATGACAGATGCGTACTTATGCGATGGTTGCCGGGTGCAATGACTGCTGATCGTTTATCTGATACGGCAATTCGGAAAAACGCAGCGGTCGATTCCACAATTTTCGCTTCAAAAAGTACACGAGCAATCTGTGAACCAGTCGCGCCAGAAGCAATGTCAACGACGCGTTCAGAACCGGAAGTGCCTATTGGAAAATCCGCAGCAGTATTCGACTGAGATCTCACGAGATAGATTGATGCCGTTATAAAAAAAATCAAAGTCAATGGTGGAGCAAGAGTACGGAACACACCTTTACTTCCCAAGGTTTGACCCCTGCAGGGCTTTCTCTGTCTCAAGTGCTAGCTCTAAAATTGCAACCGCTGCTGCTTGATCAATGAACTCTTTCGAATTGCGGCTCGATACCCCTGATTCTTTCAACTGCCTTTGTGCAGAGACCGTAGAAAGACGTTCATCAACCATCGACACTTTCACTTCAAAGCGCTCACTAATCTGTTGGGCGAAATCAGCTGCTTTCCGAGTGGAATCACTGTCGTGTCCGGCTAAATGGATTGGACGACCAACATAGATTTCAATCGGTGAATACTCTTCAACGATTGATTGGAACTGCGGCCACAAATCTGGGGAGTTTGTTAAAAGAGTTGCAAATGGGCTTGCTAAAATCCCATCTACATCGCTAATTGCAAGACCGATTCGAACGTCGCCGTAATCGCACCCAATTCGACGACCCTTCCGCGCCAAGCTCATCAAGTTATTTCACCGCAATGGCGGTGACGATCGCCTCCAAAGCGCTCGTGCACAGTTCGGGGCGTGTTCCCCCGCCTTGAGCAAAATCATCTTTGCCCCCTCCTCCACCACCAAGAATTGTTGAACCCGTTTTCACCAATGCGCCCGCTTTCATTCCCTTTTCGCGAGAACTATCGCTCACCGCAACAACTAAAATAGGTCGTCCGTCATTGACACTAATCAGTGCGACGATTGAATCTGGCTTCCTATTGCGCAGATCTAACGCAATTGCACGTAAATCATCCCCGTCGATTCCATCTGTTAATTGTTCGCTCAGCACAGAGAATCCTGCAATATTCTTAAAATTCTGAGCCAAGGAACCAGCTTGTGCAAGAGCTTGCGCTGATCTTACAAGCGCTAGTTCTTTCTCGATATCGCGCATTTTGGCAACGAGATCCGAAATGCGTTCAGGAAGCTCCTCGGTTCTCGCCCCCTTAATTATTTCCGTCAGAGAATTCAAAAGAACATGCTCTCGAACCAAAAAGCGATAAGCATCAACGCCAACAAGCGCTTCTACGCGACGAACACCGGCGCCGATCGAAGATTCTCCCAAAAGCTTAACAACACCTAATTGGCCAACACGTGAAACGTGGGTACCTCCGCACAGTTCCTTCGCCCACTCGCCAACACTGACAACCCGAACTTCGTCTCCGTATTTCTCGCCGAACAAAGCCATTGCGCCAATCTTCTTCGCCTCGGTTTGCGACATGACCGCAGCGGTGACTTCAAAATCTTCTAGCAGTAAAGTATTCACACGTGCCTCAACTTCATCCAGAGAAGACTGTGGGACTGCTCCAGTTGCAGGAAAATCAAATCGAAAGCGTCCTGGTGAGTTTTCAGAACCGGCCTGAGTCGCGGTTTCTCCTAAAACTTCCCTAAAAGCTTTATGAACCATATGCGTAGCTGTGTGAGCACGCGAAATTGCGCGTCGACGTTCAATATCAATCTGCGCAAGGGCACTGCTTCCCAGTTCTACTGAACCATTCATCACCCGACCGCGATGAATTGAAATTCCTGGTACAGGCGTTTGTACATCATCAATCTCCACGCGTGCACCATTGCCCAGAATTATGAAACCACCATCTGCTAACTGTCCGCCGCCTTCGGCATAAAAAGGAGTACGTGTGAGAATGAGTTCCACTTCATCACCCGCAGATGCATCTGCCACGCTCAAACCATCTGCCACAATCGCAGAGATCAAAGTTTCGGCCTCATTATGGTCGTACCCAACAAATTCGGTGCGTCCTACCGCATCGGCAATCTTTCGATATTCAGTCACATCCGCGTGACCACTTTTCTTAGCCCTCGAATCTGCCTTAGCGCGATCCTTCTGCTCACTCATTAATCGGCGGAAGCCAATCTCATCAACCTGTAAACCTTGCTCTTGGGCCATCTCCAGGGTGAGATCAAATGGAAAGCCATAGGTATCATGTAACTTAAATGCATCTTCACCAGGTAGAACATTCCCTTTTGCTTTCTTTATTTGCATACTGGCAGTATCGAAAATTTGCGTCCCACTTTTAAGTGTTTGAAGGAACGTTTCTTCTTCTGCGATGCACACACTCAAAATTCTCTTGCTATCTGTTTTAAGCTCTGGATATTGGCTTCCCATAGCACCGATGGATGCAGTAATTAACTCAGACATGATTGGGTCGTGCGATCCCAACAAGCGCATATTACGAATTGTTCGCCTCATCATGCGACGTAGAACATATCCTCGACCCTCATTGCCAGGAGTGACACCGTCTCCTATGAGCATTGCCGAAGTTCGGGCATGGTCCGCGATCACGCGCAGTAAAACATCAGATTGTTGGTTGCTGCCGTAATTCACTTTCACAAGGGCCGATGCGCGATCAAGGATCTGTTTGGTCGTGTCGATTTCGTAGATATTTTCAACACCTTGTAGCAAAGCGGCGGTCCGCTCAAGTCCTAATCCAGTATCAATACTTTTGGCTGGAAGCTCCCCCACAATGGGAAAATCATCTTTACCACCACCCACACCTCGCTCGTTTTGCATGAAGACTAAATTCCATACTTCGAGGTATCGATCTTCATCAGCGATGGGGCCGCCTTCTTTACCGTACGCCGGGCCTCGATCGAAGTAAATTTCTGAGCAAGGACCGCATGGTCCAGGCACACCCATTGACCAGTAATTGTCTGCCATCCCACGTCTTTGAATTCTTTCTTGAGGCACTCCGATTTTTTTGTGCCAAATATCGGCAGCCTCATCATCATCCAGATAGACGGTCACCCACAATCGATCTTCTGGGAAACCATATCCGCCATCATTGAGCGGACGAGTCAACAACTCCCAAGCCAGAGCAATCGCACCTTCTTTGAAATAATCACCAAAAGAGAAGTTTCCGCACATTTGGAAAAATGATGCATGTCTAGTCGTCTTTCCTACTTCGTCAATGTCTAAAGTTCGGACGCATTTCTGGACCGATGTCGCTCGCTTATATGGAGGTGTCACTTCACCAAGAAAAAAGGGCTTAAAGGGCACCATCCCAGCATTGACCAGCAACAGGTTTGGATCATCCGCAATTAAAGATGCTGAAGGCACAACCGTGTGGTTTAGGCTTTGTCGATTCTTGCTTTCAAAAAAATTAAGCCACCTTGAACGGACTTCTGCAGACTCCACGGCTCCGGGCTATTCCGATTTTTTCTTGCGGCCACGTGACTTTGTCATCTGAGCTGCGCTTAACAAAATTCCAACAGCCTTAAGAGCAGGTCCGCCCTTATCTAGAAATGATGATGCGCTATCAGTAACTTTTGTACTCACTTCTTCAACATTTTTAGTAATCCGATTAAGGCTCTGCAAAGGACCATTGACCAAACTCACCGTGGTCGTAACTTCCTCAATCAAAGGAGTTGTTTCATCCGTCATCGTTTTGAGCGAAATCTTCGCTTCGTCAATTAATCGGCCAAATCGAATGACTGCATAACTAATGGCGATCGCAATGCATAGAAGTGCGCTTGCAGCAATAATTGTTGCTATTCCGCCTGGACCCATCTGCGCGCCTCCTTACTCACCCTGAGAGCTAAAATTCAAGAATCATTCTTGCGTAGTTATCAGTCTACCCGAGAGATTCCACTTTAACGGGGGGAATTACGACATCGGGAGTCCTATGGTTCTTATGAGCAACCAAGGCAGCGCGGTGATAATCCTCGATTTCTGCCAAGAATTGAGGGTTCTTATACGGTCTGCCATCAACGATTGAACCTTGTAAGCCCTCAATTACCGCAGCAACATCCTCTCCCGAGAGAGTTTTGTGCGTTTCAAGTGCATGAGCAAGAGAAAGTATTTCATTTCTATTTTCCTTCAAAACTTCTTCAGCTTTGTTCAGTAAGCCATAAAGATTGTCCTCAATACGGTCAGATAGCGCGCGGCGCATTTCTTTGGCTGAATCATCTTTACCTTTACCTCCACCGGGGGCACCAACTTCAAAACGTCGGTTGGTAGCATGTGAGGAAATTGTTGAACCCATCCCCCAATGACCTTCCATCAAGCTTGCAATTGTTGTAGCACTCTCGAGGTCTCCGGAAACACCAGAGGAATTATCCCCGTCGAAAAACATTCTCTCTCCTGCCAAGGATGCAAGCGAAACTAGAATGTCGGCTTGATACTCAGTTCGCCACCTAGTGAATTGGTCATCTGGCGGAATGCTCGCCACCATGCCCAAGTAGTCTGAACCTTTTTCTATCGTTGCTAAATCAATAGCCATGTGTTGGCGCACGCGATGGGCCATAACTGCATGGCAAGCCTCATGCACTGCAACTGCGTGACGTTCGCGTTCAATATATTCAACGTCTTCGGACGGTCCAAGCTCCTTGAGTTGTTTTGCCTTGATCACATCCGGCCAGGTAATAGAAGTGCGGCCATTGCGAATCGCAGTGATTAGTGCTTCATTAATGGTGTCCTTAATTGTGGCACCTGTTGCATAAGGCGTGATCGTTGCTAACTTATCAATTTCATCCGAACTCAGAGAATGCGAAACCTTTGCTAAGTAACCTTCGTAAGTTCTTACCCGGCCGGCTTTACTTGGATAGCCCACACGATACATACGATCAATACGACCAGGACGCAGTAATGCCTCATCTAAGGCTTCTGGCATGTTCGTTGCCATTACAACCAAGATTCGATACTTAGGAGGATTCTTTGGACGCATTCCAAGAGTGCGACGAACCACGCGATTGAAAAATCCGCGAGGTTTCTTCAACCCGGAAAGTTCGGTAAGAAGTGCTTGCAAAGTTCCCATTCCTCCGCCGCCTCCGCCACCAGCGGCGCCACCGACAACAAAGCTCTCACGCACAAGCAATGCCGCAGCGGTGGGTGAAAGATAGGCAGGGCCGTGACAGATATCTCCGAAAATAGACGAACTCATCGGATCAGTTGATCGTTGCTGGCCCCCTGAGGATATTGCACCACGATTGCCTAAAGAATCTGCCTCGTCGAAAAATACAACAACACCGCCATATCGCAGTGCCAATTTACGCAATTTTCTAAAGAGGGATTTAACTTTAAGAACGCCAACCCCGAAGAACATATTTGTGAAAGCACCCGGATCCACAAAGACAAAGGGCTTGCCTGTTTCTCCTGCGATGGATTCAGCCATCAAGGTCTTGCCCGTACCGGGAGGCCCCCATAGCAAAATTCCGCCAGGAACGTACCCACCGTGCTTTTCTATCTCCTCTGGTTTTTCCAAAAACATTAAGTTCTCTCGGATCCGATTCAAGACATGATCTTGTCCCCAAACGTCAGTGAACCGAGTTCGAATGTCATCAGGGAAATATGTATCAACTCCACCACGACTTAAGAACCAAAACATTGCTCCAAATTGGATGATGATAAAGAAGACTGCAAAAAGTAATTGACCCAACATTGGCATTGCGCTCCACAGAGCCTTGGGCGCCAAAAATAAAGCCCGCACTGGAGTTTCTTTATAGATAGCACCAAGTACGACAGCTAGCAAAAAAACCATCAATAGAGCTTTAATCACTCTAGAAAGGCGATACCGAGTCCAATCACTCAAAGTATGCAGTAAGCGGTCTACCAACGAGAAATACTTTTGCCAGATACCGTGGTAGGGCGCCACAAGTTCTGAGACCAAGAAATGCATCTGCCGCAGGATTTCTATGACCGACAGACCCAACAGCCAAGTTTTGCCGCGTGCAATCTCAGAGGCTGCGTCAGAAAAACTTAAGATGGGGTTATCAGCCATGGCCGCCCATACGAGTATTAAGTAAACAAGCGTGAAGAGTAGGAGAAACTTCGCGCGGTCATAAATACTCAAATGCACTCGAGTAGTACGATCACCATCGCGCTGACGGCTGGAATTCTGATCCAGTGAACTCATTATCGGCCCCTGACTGTAAATGAATCTGAGATGGCTGTCATAGTTTTCTTATTCTTCTTGTAACAAACATCCGAACAGCGAATCACGAAAACATACATGGTTTGCCGGTCATTTGAAACCATGGCGGTCTGGTCTACCGTTTGGGCTTGGCCATCCTGCGTGAAGGAATAGATGGTGCGAACTCCCCGTGCTCCCTTTTCAACCACTTCGTAGTCATCGATAATTGAGAATTTTGGTGTTGTTTTTGTTGGGTTATTAACCCAATCCGTGAGAGGCACTACAAGATCTCGCAACGTATTATAGGAAACGGCATTTACCTCGCCAGGAAAAAGAGAACGGACTCGAGCAAAAGCCAGTGGCGCATCAATAACACTAAAAGCAAAAACCTCTTTAGACCCGATCTTAGAATCTGGAGAGTAAGCAACTTGCCATTTAACCAGCGCCAACTTCTCTGCCGCGCCAGTAGCCGTAGATTTCGATTCAAAAGCATTCAGATCCTTATTCAAAACTGCGTGCCATCCATTGGGAACTGCAAAGTAGACGCCCTCCGATTTAGATGAAGCATAGGTTTGAGAAGGAGCAGAGCAGCTAGTTAGCGTGATTGTTGCTACAACAACTGCAATGAAAGGGCGGATGGATGAACGCAACTATTTATCCGTTTTCTCTGCGGGAGCATCTATCCCAGATTCGCGACGTTGAGCTGGGGTAATGGGCGTTGGTGCCCCCGTCAATGGATCTCCACCACTGGCCGTTTTTGGAAATGCTATAACCTCTCGAATGGAATCTGAATGCGTAAGTAATGCGCATACACGGTCAAGACCTAAAGCGATTCCCCCGTGTGGAGGTGGACCGAAATTGAACGCTTCAAGCAAGAAACCAAACTTGCTGGCCGCTTCCTCGTCACTGAGTCCTATGACACTAAAAACTTTTTTCTGCATCTCACGGTCATGAATTCGAATTGAACCACCACCTAATTCAGTTCCGTTTAAAACAATGTCATAGGCATAAGCCAGAGCGGACGCAGGATCGGCGACAAAACTTTTTGCAAATTCCGGTTTTGGGCCAGTGAAAGGATGGTGAACAGCGGTCCATCCCCCACCATCGGTTGGCTCGAACATCGGTGCATCTACAACCCATAAGAATTCCCAGCGACCTGCAGGAATAAGATCGCATCTTTTACCAATCTCTAATCGCACCGCCCCTAAGAGTGACTGGGATGCAAATTTCTCGCCTGCAGCAAAAAATATTGCATCCCCAGGTTCAGCACTGGCTACCTGAGCTATCTGAGTGAGCTCGGTCTCTGAAAGATTCTTTGCGACCGGTCCACCCAAAGTGCCATCGGGATTAATCAATACATATGCCAATCCTTTGGCACCCCTAGCTTTTGCCCAGTCTTGCCAAGCATCAAGCTCGCGTCGTGGCGATGATGCTCCGCCAGGCATTACTACAGCACCTACATAGGCCGCCTGGAAAACCCGGAATTGCGTTGCAGAGAAAAACGAAGTGAGGTTTTTGAGCATATTTCCAAAACGCAAATCTGGCTTGTCTGAGCCATAGTTGTCCATTGCGTCGGCATAGGTCATTCGTTTGATCGGTAGAGCGATATCGAAATTCACCACTTCTTTCCATACGCGAGCCAAAATCTTTTCAGCAATCTCAAGAATGTCCTCTTGGTCTATAAAGGACATCTCAATATCCAATTGCGTGAATTCTGGTTGGCGATCGGCTCTAAAATCTTCATCTCGAAAACACCGCGCTATTTGATAATACTTCTCCATTCCGGCCACCATTAAAAGTTGTTTAAATAATTGCGGAGATTGAGGCAGGGCATACCAGCTACCCGGTTGAAGTCGAACCGGAACTAGGAAATCCCGTGCACCCTCGGGGGTTGAGCGAGTTAAATACGGAGTTTCAATATCTAAAAAATCTTCACTATCCATCACTGAGCGAATGACTGAGGTTACGCGAGAGCGCAAACGCAAGTTCTGCGCTGGTTTTTCCCGGCGCAAATCCAAGTACCTGTAGCGCAGGCGAACTTCTTCGCCAATTTCTGAATCATCTCCACTATCAACTGGAAATGGCAAAGGTGCTGCTTCGCTTAAGACAACCACATCATCGCCCATCACTTCAATGGAGCCCGTGGGCAGCGCCGTATTCTCATTGCCACTCGGACGCGCCACGACTTCACCGGTGATCTTCAAGCACCACTCTGCGCGAAGTGCGCCAGCTATTTTCTCATCACGGATAACTACTTGAACCGATCCACTCGCATCACGTAAATCGATAAATGCCACGCCACCGTGATCACGACGCCGTGAAACCCATCCAGCAAGGGTGACTGTCAAACCGACATCTGTTGCACGTAATGTGCCAGCGCCATGAGTTCTTAACATTGATCAATCTCGCAATTCCGGTCGAATATTTTTCGAACCTATGATGACAAGAGTGCCTTTACAAGCACATCTGCCAAGGTGCTCAGAGTAACCGACCTTGCAGTCCCAGAGCTCATCTCTTTGAGTTCCACCTGTCCATTATCCAGTTCGGCATCGCCCAATACGACAACGAATCGAGATCCACTCTTATCGGCTGATTTCATCGCATTTTTCAAGGTTCGGTCTCCAAAAGCAACTTCAGTGGTTATGCCTTGCGAACGAAACTCGTGAGCGAACACCATTGCTTTCACCTTCGCATCATGACCTAGAGGAATAAATAGTAAGTCGGTATTGAATACTCCCTCAGGCAAAACGCCTTCTGCTTCTGCCGCCAAAAGAGCCCGGTCTACGCCTAACCCAAAACCAATTCCAGTTAAATCTTGGCCACCAAGTTCTGCCATCAGGCCGTCATAGCGACCTCCCCCGCCAATTCCAGATTGGGCTCCAAGTAAATCGTGAACAAATTCGAAAGTGGTTCCAGTGTAATAATCTAATCCTCTGACCATACGCGGATTAATAATGAATTCGATCTCCAAGGCACTTAAGTACTTCTGCACCGTCGCGAAATGCTCTTTCGAATAATCGGAGAGATAGTCAAGCAAAATCGGAGCTTTCTGCATCAACGCTTTCACATCATCACGCTTGTCATCAAATAAGCGAAGCGGATTAAGACTCGCTCGTTCGCGCGTGGCATCATCAAGAGCAATGGTGGCAATATAGGCAACAAGGTCTATGCGATGCGCTGCCCTGGAAGCCGAATCCCCCAAGGAAGTAATCTCCAAGTGAAATTGTTTTAACCCTAGAGAGCGAAATCCTGCATCTGCAATCGCAATGACTTCAGCATCAAGGGCTGGATCATCGGAGCCGACCGCCTCAATACCTACTGAATGGAATTGCCGATAACGGCCCGCTTGTGGCCTCTCAGCTCTAAAAAATGGACCGCTGTACCAAATTTTTGTAGGAAGTGTTGTTCGGTCTAACCCGTGTTCGATGATCGAACGAAGTGCGCCAACTGTTCCTTCAGGACGCAAAGTAATCGAACGTCCGCCACGATCTTCGAAGGTATACATCTCCTTACTCACAACATCGGTAGAAGCACCAACTCCACGCGTGAATAATTCCGTATCCTCAAATACTGGAAGCTCAAGTAGTTGATATCCCGCACGTTGGGCAGGGGTAATCAAACCATTTCTCACCCATTCAAATGCGCGAGAACGGGGTGGGAAATATTCACTCACTCCTTTAGGTGCTTGAAACTTCACGAACGTCTACCAAGATTTTGAAGGTGCGGATTAGAACGGCGCTCGCGCCCGATTGTCGTTTCTGCACCATGACCAGGGAGTACTCGCATCGCATCTGGCAACGGCCAAATTTTCTTGCGCAAAGTGCTCTCCATATCTTTAGCTGAACCACTTGGTAGATCGGTCCGACCGATCGATCCTGCAAAGAGGACATCTCCGGTGATAACGAACTCCTCCCCAAGTGTAAAGATAAGTGAACCGCGCGTATGCCCAGGCGCGTGGATTGCCCGAAATGTCATACCGACTAGTTCGATTTGATCGTCATTTCGTAGGATTCGGACTTGCGGTGGCTCACTAAATGAACTGCCCACCAATCCCGCAGTAAATTCTGGGCTGAGCGCTTTTTCTGGGTGAGTGAGAAGGATGCGATCTTCTACATGAATGTACGCTGGAATTGAATAACCTTCGCAGACTGGAACGACGGAAAAAGTATGGTCCAAATGTCCGTGGGTGATGATAGTTGCTACAGGTTTCAAATTGAACCTTTCAACAATCTCAAAAACTTCCAAGGAGAGATCAGGCATCCCTGGATCTACGATCACGCATTCTTCGCCTTCACCTGGAGCTATCACCCAGCAATTGGTGCCAAACGCTTTTGCCGGAAAGCTATTAATCAGCATGAATTACGCTCTCCGATTCCATTTTCTCAATCCCGACTTCCGTTAAGCGAGGTGGACAGGGTACCTTTTACCCACCTTCCAGAAACCTTCCCTCACGGTTGAACCCGATGTTCAACCAACGCACGCCGATAGCGACGGTCTTTCCGAGACCAACCGCGCCGAAAGGAAAGACCATGACCGACTTTAATACGACGATTACAACCCCCTTAGTGCCCTCGGCTGCATCAGCCCTTATAGGAGATCCAGCGCAATTTGGTCGAGTCGGCGAAGACGGCACTGTCTATGTGCGAACACCTAACGGAGAAAAGGCAGTCGGCTCATATCCCGGCAAATCAGCCGAAGAAGCCCTGGCATATTTTGTAAGAAAATTTGAAGCTTTAGCCTCAGAAGTTGCCCTCCTAGCTGCCAGAATTCGAAGCGGTGCGATGGTTCCATCTGATGCACATGTTGCAGTGAACAAATTGCGTCACCATGTCACTGAACTCAACGGTGTTGGCGATCTTGCTGCTCTTGCAGCTGCAGTCGAGCAAATACCTGTGCTGGTTGAAGACCACCGCGGAGCATATGAAGCGAAGAAAGCTGCAGACAATGAAGCTAAGGCTACACAACGAGCCCAAGTTCTCGTTGAAAAAGAAAAATTAGTCGCTGAAGCAGAATCGCTAGCCGATTCACAGAGTTGGAAAACTACTGGTGATCGTCTCAAAACTTTGCTGGATGAATGGAAAGTCGCACCTCGTCTAGATAAGAAAACTGACGCAGATCTCTGGAAACGTTTCTCTGCCTCTCGCAATAAGTTTGATAAGCATCGCCGCACTCATTTTGCCAGTTTAGATGCACAGCAGAGCAAAGTTTCCGAACAGAAAATCGCTCTCGTCACCGAAGCCCAAACCCTTGCCTCCTCTACCGATTGGGTCGCAACGGCTCGTCGTTTCAAAGCTCTGATGGATCTATGGAAAGCATCTGGTCGTGGGAAAAAGGCTGACGATGCGAAACTGTGGGCGCGTTTTAAAGAATCCCAAGATCAGTTCTTTGCTGCCAAAAATGCAGATCTCAAAAAACGCGGCGATGTGATGAGTGCCAATCTTGCTAAGCGAGAGGCACTTATCCTCGAAATAGAAGCCCTCTTGCCGTTCACCAACATTGAGGAAACAAGGAAAGTATTCCGCGACCTCGCACGATCGTGGGAGCGAATCGGAATGACTCAACGTGAAAAACGTGGTGTTTTGGAAGCTCGTTTTCAAGCCGTTGAGAAGGAAATCAAAAGTGCTGAAGAACTTCATTGGCGAAAGAGTGATCCTGCAGCAAAAGCGCGCGCCGCTGATGTTGTGCGCCAACTTACCGAAGCCGTCGATAGCTACGAGAAGTCGTCCTCAAAGGCAGTTGCCAATGGTAACGAAAAGAAAGCCAAAGAAGCCCGTGAATCTGCAGATGCTCGACGTGTTTGGCTAGCAGAAGCAGAGAAAGCTTTGGCTGAATTCGCTAATTAATTATTTGTGGTTCGAGAAACGTCGTATACGCCTTCGATCTGTCGAACTGCCGTAAGAACCGCATCCAAATGTGTCGCATCGGCCATTTCGAATGTGAAGCGCGAGATCGCCGTACGGTCTTTACTAGTACTCACTGCAGCACTCAAAATGTTTACATGTTGATCCGACAGGGTTCGGGTTACATCAGAGAGCAAACGTGAACGATCTAACGCTTCGACTTGAATATTCACCAAAAAAATACTTGCCGCACCAGCTAGCCAACTCACTCCAACAATTCGGTCGCCTTGATGGCGCTTGAGATCATCGGCATTAACGCAATCGTTCCGATGAACCGACACCCCACTTCCACGGGTGATAAACCCTGTGATCTCATCTCCCGGCACTGGAGTACAGCAACGAGCTAGTTTCACCAAAACGTCATCGATACCAGCAACTTCGATCGCGCTACTGGAGCGTCTTGAGGTTGGAACACCAGTACCAACAGATTGAGATTCCATCGTCTGCTCGGGATGTGAATCCTCTGACGACATCGTTGCAACAAGTTTTTCAACAATCGAGGATGCAGAAACATGGCCATCCCCCACCGCAGCGTACAAAGTTGAAATATCTGGATATCGCAGTTCGTGGGCTAATTCCAACAAGCTATGTCCAGCGAATATCTTTTGCAGGGGCAAGCCGGCCTTTCGCATTTGCCGCGCTATGGATTCTCGACCTGCATCGATTGCTTCTTCCCTACGTTCTTTACTAAACCAAGCCTTGATTTTTGAACGAGCACGCGGGCTCTTGACGAAATTCAACCAATCGCGACTTGGGTTTGCTGAGTCACTCTTATTGGTCAAAATCTCAACTACGTCACCGTTATTCAGAGGTGACTCTAATGGCACCAAACGACCGTTCACTTTAGCACCAACGCACTTATCCCCCACTTGAGTGTGAACTGCGTAAGCGAAATCCACCGGCGTTGATCCCCCGGGCAATGCAATTACATTTCCTTTTGGCGTGAAAACAAAAACTTCAGGTGTGCCTAAATCAAATCGCAACGCCTCTAAGAACTCACTGGGATCCTCTGTTTCCTTTTGCCATTCATGTAGTTGGCGAAGCCACAGCATCTCGGGTGAGTTCTTACTATCGATCCCCTCTTTATACTTCCAGTGAGCTGCGATACCGAATTCGGCGCGAGAATGCATATCAAATGTACGAATCTGGATTTCAATTGCCTTGCCAGTTGGTCCAATCACAGTTGTGTGCAGAGATTGGTAAAGATTAAACTTTGGCATTGCAATGTAATCTTTGAAGCGTCCAGGTACAGGACTCCATCGAGCGTGTATCGCACCTAGTACTGCATAGCAATCTCTGACATCTTTAACTAGGACGCGAATTCCAACAAGGTCGTAGATATCGTTAAAATCGCGCCCACGCACCACCATCTTCTGATAAACGCTGTAAAAATGCTTTTGGCGCCCAGTAACAGTGGCTTGTATCCCATCTGCTTCCAAGTCCTTTTGCACGAGTGATATGACATCTGAGCTCAAGGCTTCACGAGACGGATTTCGTTCTGCAACCAATCGCGCAATCTCCTGAAACTTCTTAGGTTCTAACATCTCAAAGGAGAGATCTTCAAGTTCCCATTTGACGGCATTCATTCCAAGTCGATGAGCTAGCGGCGCGTATATGTCCAACGTTTCACGCGCTTTGCGTTCAGCACTTTCAGGATCCACAAATTTCCAAGTTCGCGCATTGTGTAATCGATCCGCCAGTTTGATCACAAGGACTCGGATATCTCGAGACATCGCCACTACCATCTTGCGAACTGTTTCAGCCTCTGCTGTTGGCCCGTAGGTCAATTTGTCCAACTTGGTAACACCGTCAACTAAAGTTGCAACTTCTGCGCCGAAATCAATTTTCAACTGGGCCAATGAATATGTCGTATCTTCAACGGTGTCATGCAGCAAAGCGGCAATAATTGTTTCGGAATTCAATCCAAAATCGGCGAGGATTTCAGCAACTGCAACGGGATGCGTGATGTATGCGTCACCGGATTTTCGAACTTGTCCTTCATGTGCTTTCTCCGCCACCAGGAATGCACGCTCAACCTCCTCGATAGCGCCATGAGGATGGTGCTCATTGAGGGATAAAAGAAGCGGGGCAATCATTGAACTCACCTTGAATAGCCTACTTCAGATCGAGCAACGAGAAGCAACGAGTTATCGACGCCGATTTCGTTTAGGTTGATTGCGTGGACCGCGTTTTTGACCAACCGGTGGGTTGCTAGGAGCATCTGCGCTTTCACGTACTGTCGTACTTGAAGAAGTGTTACGAGTCGCAACTCGTTTGGCTAGCGCTTTCATAGCAGGTTCGCGTTCGCGAAGAACAGCCAGAAGGGGCGTTGCGATAAAGATCGAGGAATAAGTACCAGTCGCAAGACCAATGAAAAGCGCAAGCGAGAGATCTTTCAAGGTGCCCGCTCCAAGCAATCCAGCCCCGACAAAAAGAATGGAACCAACAGGCAATAAGGCAATCAGCGAGGTGTTGAATGACCGAACCAGAGTCTGATTCACGGCTAGGTTAGCTGCTTGAGAATAAGTGCTCTTGGATGTGCTTGTAATTGTTCGGGTGTTCTCGCGCACTTTATCGAAAACAACCACCGTGTCATAGAGGGAATAACCCAAAATGGTTAAGAAACCAATGACGGTGGCCGGAGTTACATCAAACCCAACTAGCGCATAGATCCCAACAGTGATGAAAACGTCATGGATAACGGCAACGATTGCAGAGATAGCCATCTTCGGTTCAAAGGCCATCGCCAAATACAATAAGACCACGATAAGAAAGCCAAAGAGACCGTAGAGAGCTTTGCGAGTAATTTCTTTACCCCATGATGGCCCGACAATTTGCGTATCGATAGCATCGGTTGCGATTCCAAACTTAGCTGCTAGCGCATCTTGTACTTGATTGGATTGCAACGCAGTTAATGCACCGGTTTGGACTCTGACCTTATTTGTACCGATTTTTTGAATAATAGTTTCGCCAGGAATCGATGCACTTGTAACGGCAGCACGGGCATCTTCAACGCTAATTCCAGCCTTTGTCACCGTGTATGAGGAGCCACCCTTGAATTCGATTCCCAAATGTAGCCCCTGCACAGAAAGTGCAACAGCTGAGGCGATGATGAGGATTCCAGAGAATGCATACCAGCGGCGGCGTTTGCCAATGAAATCTACGGAAGTTTCACCACGATAAAGACGACCACCTAAGCCTGAAAGTTTCGACATTGTTATGCCTCCTTTTCTATAAGCAGTGCCCCAGGTGCAACCACACCCAAGCTCTTTGCTGAAAACCCGGAGAGCGTGTGTCCAGAGCTGTAGAAATTGACTCTCGCCAAGATTGTGACGATTGGTTTAGTGAACACAAAAACTACGAATAAATCGATCAAGGTTGTGAGTCCAAGTGTGAAAGCAAAACCTCGAACTCCTCCAACTGCAAATAGATAAAGAAGTGCTGCGGCAATAATTGATACGAAGTCGGCAACAATAATCGTGCGTCGCGCTCTCAGCCATCCGGTTTCTACCGCTGATCGTAGAGAACGGCCCTCACGAACTTCGTCTCGAATTCTCTCAAAATAAACAATAAATGAGTCCGCGGTGATTCCAATGGCAACAATTGCACCTGCAATACCAGCAAGGGTCAAGGTGAAACCGAGCCATTTTCCAAAAAGTAAGAAGAGCAAGTAAGTAATTGATCCTGCTACTAGCAAGGATCCAACTGAGACAAGTCCCAATCCGCGGTAGTAAAGCACCGAATACAAAACAACAAGGCCCAAGCCTAAGAAACCGGCGAGGAGCCCTGCGCGGAGCTGATCAGCACCTAACGTTGGCGAGATTTGCTGAATTTCACCGCGATCAAATGCCAGAGGCAGCGCACCATATTTCAAAACATTAGCCAAATCTTCGGCTTCAACTTGCGAGAAACTTCCGGTGATTTGCGCGCTGCCAGAAATGATCGCTTCATTGATCCTTGGGGCCGAAACAACTAATCCATCAAGAACAATTGCCACCTCATTTTGAGGAGACGCCAGAGATGTAACGCGCGTTGTGATATTTCCAAACGCCTTTGTTCCTTCGTTGTCGAAAGTCAAAAGCACATACCAACCGCTGCCAGTGGATTGATTAATTGCAGCCGATGCCTTTGAAACCTGGCGCCCAAGCACTTCTGCAGGACCGAGGATAAATTTGTTTCCGCCTTGGCGATCGCAAGCGACAATTGGATCTGAAGGACTATCAGAGCCCGAGCCCTGACGATTAACTGCCTTCGTGCAATCTAGCGCCGCGTACTTAGCATTTGTTTCTGCACTTACCCCAGCAGGCGGCGTAGCTGCAGCCTTATCTTTCGCTGCGACAGTTGGCGTTGGTGCTCCAGAAACTAATACTTGACGGAATCGAAGTTCTGCAGTTTGACCAACCAAATCAACGACGCGACGTCCCGTATCCCCCGGTACTGAAATAACAATCTGACGATTCACTCCGCTGCCCTGGGCAGTAACTTCACTTTCTGCTACACCTAAAGAGTTAACGCGTTGACGGATGATTGATACCGCTTGATCAATAGCCTCGTTAGTAACTTTTCCACTTTCTCCAGCCGCTAAGCGCGGTTGTAGCGTCACACTTGTTCCGCCACGGAGGTCCAGACCGAGTTTCACAGCGGTAGCACCTTGAATAAATACTGCGGCAAGTAAACCAATGAGAAGCAGGGCCATGATCGCAAGAGTGCGACCTGGACGCGCTGCGGCCTTTGATGTGCGAGATGAGGAGGACATGAGAGATGAGTCTAGGCGTCTAATGCGGGTGTGTCGAAAAGGGTGGCAGTTGCCGATGGGAGCGATGCCGGCGGTTCGTGGCCCACATGTCGCCATCCCTGTGCCGTGGCAATTCGTCCGCGCGGAGTTCGAGCCATAAAACCATTGCGGACTAAAAAGGGTTCTGCCACGGCCTCCACGGTTTCGCTCTCCTCTCCTACAGCGATAGCCAAAGTCGATAAACCCACGGGCCCGCCATTAAATCTCTCAACTAGAGCCAATAAAACTGCTCTATCAAGACGGTCGAGCCCCATATGGTCCACTTCATACATCTCCAGTGCAGCAAGTGCATGTTCGTGAGTCAACGATGTCGCTCCGCGCACTTGGGCATAATCTCTCACTCGTCGCAAGAGGCGATTGGCAATACGTGGCGTGCCTCTAGAACGACCCGCAACTTCTGAAATCGCTGGCGCATCAATAGAGAGGTTTAAAAGTTTTGCACTTCTTTCAAGCACTTGGGAGATCTCATGATCTTCGTAAAAATCTAAATGTGCGGTGAAGCCGAACCGGTCGCGAAGTGGGCTTGGCAATAATCCTGCCCGTGTTGTTGCACCAACAAGTGTGAAATGTGGAAGCTTCAGGGGAATTGCTGTCGCCCCTGGCCCCTTCCCAACCACTACATCAACTCTAAAATCTTCCATTGCTAGATATAAGAGCTCTTCAGCTGGACGTGGCAACCGATGAATCTCATCCAGAAAAAGAATTTCGCCTTCCATCAATGATGAAAGAATTGCGGCGAGATCACCCGCATGAGTAATTGCTGGACCACTAGTAATCCGAATAGGGGTTTCCATTTCTATTGCCAAAATGAGGGCAAGAGTCGTCTTGCCTAAACCTGGAGGGCCGGAGAGCAAAATGTGGTCGGCGGGAGAATTGCGATGCCGCGCAGCGGTTAGCAATACATCAATCTGCTCGCGCACACGACTTTGACCAATAAATTCATGTAACGCCTTAGGACGTAGTGCGTTCTCCGCTGCTGAATCTTCTCCTCTTGCTTTGGGGGTAATTAAGCGATCGTCGGATTCGGTCATGAATTTCTACCGCCTTGGAGCGCTCTCTTGAGAAGTTCACTCAAATCAAAATCTGCGGGTTGCGCACCATCTGCTCTCAACTGTGAAACCAAGGCGCCAATTGCACCATCAGAATCTTTGGCTGTGAAACCTAAACCAATGAGGGCGCTTGCAAGTTGATCTCTCCATGCCGGTTGATGGGCGAGTGGAATTGATGTTGTAGAGATCTGCGCGAGCTTTCCTTTCAATTCAAGAATCAACCTTTGTGCACCTTTATGGCCAATGCCGGGCACTCGCTCGATCGTTGCAACACTTTCTTGCGCAATTGCTGTTGCAAGATCTTCAGGAGTGAGTACAGCCAAAATTGACATTGCCACTTTGGGCCCGATTCCAGAAACTGTTTGCACAAGTTCAAAGAGTGAGCGAGATTCTTCGTCTAGAAAGCCAAATAAGGTGAGCGAATCTTCACGGACGACCAGGGCCGTAAACAACTGTGCATCGGCGCCAACGTTTAACCGTGCACTCGTGGTGGGAGTTATCGTGACGCAGAGCCCAACACCGCCCACCTCAATAATCGCCTGATCGATGCGCAGATTGCGAATTCGCCCATAGAGCAAAGAAATCATGGCTTGCGCAACCCCTTCAGTCTCAACTTCTCATCAACAAGAGCTTGCGCAACCCGCGCATTTGCGGCTCCACGCCACAGATGACAAATAGCTAGTGCCAAAGCATCTGTGCTATCTACCGGCTTAGGCACCGTATCCAAGTTGAGCAATCGTCGCACCATTTCGGCAACTTGTGCCTTATTTGCCCGCCCAGCCCCTGTTACCGCCGCTTTTACTTCGCTAGGGGTATGCATCATGACGGGAATGCCTAGACGTGCTGCTACTAATAATGCAATCCCCGCTGCTTGACCAGTGCCCATTACCGTTCGCACATTCAATTGAGAGAAAACTCGTTCGACTGCTATCACATCCGGCTTATGAGATTGCACCCAGAGAATCAACTCTCGTTCTAGGCTAAGCAAGCGTTGTTCAAGAGGCGTATCGCTACTGGTCTGAATGACACCTACAGCCACCAGTGAAATTTTTGAGCCAACTTCACCCTCGATTACACCAATACCGCAACGCGTAAGGCCTGGGTCAACACCAAGGACTCTCACTCAATCAGCCTAGGCTCGCCATAACTTCATCAGAGATATCAAAATTGCCGTAAACATTCTGAACATCATCCAGCTCTTCAATTGCGTCAATGAGAGCGAATACCTTCTGCGCTCCTTCAACATCTAACGGAATAGACATAGATGGTAGAAAAGATGTTTCTGCTGATTCGTAGTCAATCGCGGCGGTTTGCAAAGCGGTGCGAACCAAGACCAAATCACTGGCCTGGCTAACAATCTCGAACGCGTCACCTAGATCGTTCACTTCATCGGCGCCTGCTTCAAGAACCGCTTCGAGAATTCGCTCCTCTGTGATCTCCTTAGATTTCGAAACCAAGACAACGCCTTTTCGACTAAAAAGATAAGAGACCGAACCAGGATCCCCCATCGTTCCGCCATTTCGAGTCACGGCAACTCTCACTTCGGATGCCGCTCGGTTGCGGTTATCTGATAAACACTCAATCAAAATTGCCACTCCTTGAGGACCGTAACCTTCGTACATAATCGTCTGCCAGTCAGCGCCCCCAGATTCCGCGCCAGAGCCGCGTTTGATTGCACGTTCGATATTGTCTGCTGGCATTGAATTCTTTTTTGCTTTCGCCACTGCATCAAAGAGTGTGGGATTGCCCGCCATATCCGCGCCACCATTCCGCGTAGCAACCTCGATCGCTTTGATGAACTTGGCAAATGATTTTGCACGCCGAGAATCTATGATGGCCTTTTTGTGCTTGGTCGTTGCCCACTTGGAATGGCCGGACATATACACCCCATCGAAATCTATAAATATCTATGAACCTGAGAGAACGCACTTTACTTGATTGAACTAGAGCTCTTGCACACTTCCTCGATAAAAAATCGATGAATTCGGTTATCGCCCGTTAATTCTGGGTGAAAGGAGGTAGCCAATATTGCGCCCTGCCGCACGGCCACCGCTCTTGTATTGCCATCAGGGCTCGTCACCGTGGCTAGAACCTTCACCTTGGTTCCCGTTTCTTCAATCCACGGCGCACGAATAAAGACCGCGCGAACTGTCGGGGTGGTAAGTCCGGCAATAGCCAAATCAGTTTCAAATGAATCTACTTGGCGCCCAAATGCATTCCTGCGAACCGTAATGTCAAGGCCTCCGAATGTGCGTTGTCCTGTAATCGCATCTTCCACTCGATCCGCCAACAAAATCATTCCCGCGCATGAGCCATAGACCGGAAGCCCCTGCTGGATTCTTTCACTGATGAGATCGAAAATCCCGAAAGTTAGAGCAAGGTGGGCAATTGTGGTTGATTCACCGCCGGGCAGTACCAGAGCATCAATGGATTCGATCTCAGCAGCTCGACGCACCGCGACAGGATTAACCCCACATTCCTCCAGAGCACGAAAATGCTCGCGTACATCACCTTGTAGTGCGAGTACGCCAACTTTCATTTCGCTAATTACCAACCGCGGTCGGCAAGACGATGAGGCACTGGGATATCGGCCACATTGATACCAACCATTGCATCACCTAAGCCGCGTGAAGCATCAGCAATAACCTTTGGATCATCAAAAAAAGTAGTTGCTTTAACGCACGCTGCCGCACGACGCGCAGGATCTCCCGATTTGAAGATTCCAGATCCTATGAAAACCCCATCGGCTCCCATGTGCATCATCATCGCGGCATCTGCTGGGGTTGCAATTCCACCTGCAGTGAAAAGCACCACTGGCAGTTTGCCGTTCTGCGCAACTTCCTTAACTAGTTCGTATGGAGCTTGCATCTCTTTGGCAGCGACATAAAGCTCATCCTCACGCATCGAAGTAAGACGACGAATTTCGCCACCAATTTCGCGCATATGAGTAACGGCGTTGGAAACATCTCCAGTGCCTGCTTCGCCCTTTGAGCGAATCATTGCCGCGCCTTCATTGATGCGACGAAGTGCTTCGCCGAGGTTTGTGGCACCACAAACAAATGGAACCGTGAAATTCCATTTATCAATGTGATTTTTGTAGTCTGCAGGTGTTAATACTTCTGATTCGTCAATGTAATCGACTCCGAGACTTTGCAAAATTTGGGCTTCGACAAAATGCCCAATTCGAGCCTTAGCCATAACCGGAATTGAAACTGCCGCCTTAATCTTTTCGATCATGTCTGGATCTGACATACGTGCCACGCCACCTTGCGCGCGAATATCAGCAGGCACTCTCTCTAGAGCCATCACTGCGACTGCGCCAGCATCTTCGGCGATCTTGGCTTGCTCGGCATTGACGACGTCCATAATTACGCCGCCTTTGAGCATCTCTGCCATTCCGCGTTTAACTCTGCCGGTACCCGTTATTTCAGACATTCTAAATTCCCCTCGAACGTTAAGTGCTCATACTACTTTGTCGGCGAAGGACTTGCTGACTCAATTGGGTAGGTGAACTTAGGCGCAGAATCGGTCAATGCGACCCAAATCTGTCCAGGAGCGAAATTGATATGCGAACCATCTGCAAGTGTCCACGTGGTTCCAGATTGCGGATTCGGCCGAATCCAATGGGCATCAAAAGCTTTGCCGTCACGTAAAATGTACCCACTTCCGCTTCCCACCGTTGCTGAAAATGGAGTTACTCCCCCACCTTTGTCGTGATATTGCGATGCAGTAATTGCTACCAGTTGAATTACCAAAGTAGATGCTCCAAGTTGCGTCCCAGAATCGGCCATATCCGGTAGAGCAGAATGGTTAAGCAACCAACGGGATTCAACGTCTGACCATGAGGCACTGTAAGAATTGGCAGGCCATTGCATTACAACTGATGTCACCGCACGGCCACCCGTTGGCGATGCGCCAAAACTCCAACCCAACGAACGTGCGGTAGCAATCGGAGTATTTTGTTCACGCAACTTAGACATCAGAAGCTCGGCTTGTAAGACCATGTTTACCGGAGCGTTTCTTGATGAGTCCCTTGTATAGATTTGCGCTGACTCGTGTTGGGCGCCTAAATTTTCTAAGTCCGCAGCGTCAATAACGGGAAAAAGTTTTGATTGCGCGCCACTGAATGCAAATGCAACGTGGCCGAACTGCGCTAAGAGATCGATATCGCTGATGCGTGCACTCCGAACCGGTCCAATTCGAGCAGGAATTTCCGATGAAAAAACGGCAGCCAAACGGGTCAGTCCACCTTCAACCTCTTCGATATACACAACATCAGCTTTGTCTAGGCCAATCTGTGGATGGGCCTCTGGCGTGTCATCAATTTTGACTACAAGAATCGGACCATTCGTACCTTCTGCGCCACTCAAAGCATTGTGTTCAATAACTTTTGATCGTGATGTAATTGGAGTCTTATTGGTAGACGAACAACTCACAAGGACTAAGGCGATACTGAGGAAAGCGGCAATTTTCAAAGTTCTAAAGAACATCGTCTTCGAATTCATATGTAACTGGAAGTGGCGCCGTACCAGCAAGCCGAAATGACCTGAAGATCAACTTCTGACGCACTGTACGCGTGCGGTTAACTGCGTCAACATGTATTGCAATCGCTACTCGAATTTTCTGAGTCAATGCTGATAATTCTCGCAACAATTCTTGGTTAGCCGCGTTGTTTTGCGACGCTAAATCATTTTGTAGTAACCCTAACGCTCCAGATAGTCCACTTTCGGCCTCAGACCGATTGTCGATGCTCGCTTCGCGGGCTTGGTATGCCGCAGCCGTAAGGAGCAAAGAAGAGGCTGGGTCAGCAGATTCACTGTGTGCCAGTTCCAACGCGATCGCTGCACGACGCTGCAGTAACCCATCTAGATTCGCCCAACTCGTTTCAACTCGATGGTGAAGACGATCTAAGCGTGTTGCAGAAAAGGACAAATACCACAAGACACTCAAAAGAATTATTCCAAAGGTAAGTCCAGCTTTCATGTTTGACCTCCATCACGATTGAGGAGTCGACTCCAGCTTCGATTTTCACTAGCAAGCCCAACTGAACCACTTCCCACGATCGCCATTTCGTACACCGAGAAGATCTGTTCTGCGACGGTATCCCAGTCGAAAACCTTCGCTTGCTCTTGGCCAGCTAGGGCTAAAGAGTTGCGTTTTGCATCATCGCGTAAGAGGTCAATCATCGTTCTTGCTAGATCCGCAGAATCTTCCCTTGCAAACAAAGCGCCAAATCGACCACCGCCTAACAATGAATCGAATGCCGGGATGTTGCTTGCAACCACTGCTGCTCCTGCAGCCATCGCTTCGGCTAAAATGATTCCGAATGATTCACCGCCAGTATTAGGTGCGACATAGAGTGAAATTGAACTAAGGAAATCAGCTTTGCCTTCATCGCTCAATCTCCCAAGAAATGAGATACGGCTTCGTAACTGCGGATCGATATCCTTCATCACATCCTCACTATTGCCTGGGCCAGCAATAAGTACGCGAACGTCAGGAGCGAACCGAGAAACTATCGGTAGCGCTGCAAGCAAGACTGATAAACCTTTGCGCGGTTCTTCGAATCGGCCAATGAATCCGATCGTGTTTCCGCTCCATTCCTTTTTGGCCCTGCCATTTCGGAATCTATTGCCGTAAATCCCATTCGGGATGACGATTGCATCAGTCTCTAGATGTTCGCTCAGGGTCGCTCGTGCGGCTTCGCTCACCGCGATTCGGACCGACAACTTCTCTATAACCGGCTCGAGAATGGGACCAATAGCAAATATTGCTTTTTGTCGCTTTGCCGCTGCATGAAAAGTACCCACCAGAGGACCTTCAGCCGCCCAACATGCCAATAGAGATAACGAAGGAATTCCTGGTTCGTGTAGGTGTAAAAGATCAAAATTACCTTGGCTAATCCATTGTCGGACCCGGGCGAAGGCAATAGGACCAAAAAGAATTCGCGCAACCGCGCCGTTATACGGAATCGCAATGGGTTTACCAGCGCAAACAACATAATCTGGAAGGGAATCCTCATCGACAGCCGGAGCCAAAACTGAAACGCTGTGCCCTTGTGCGATCAGATACTCAGCCAAGTCCCGAACGTGATTTTGAACGCCACCGGGTGCGTCCCATCCGTATGGACACACAAGTCCAATGCGCAACGGTTTGAGATTAGGCATCTACGCGTTCCTTGAAATCTCCATCAATCCAGATGCGCTGCAACATATGCCAATCCTGCGGGTGACGTGCAATTCCTGCTGCAAAATTATTTGCACAATCTTGCACAATTTTAGAAACCTTCTCTTCTAGATTACCCGTCAACGGCATCTCAATTTTGCGAAAATCAATATGGATCCCATTAGATGTGTAAGAAACATACGCGGTTAACAGCAGCGCTCCAGTGTTAAGGGCCAATACCGCTGGACCGGCGGGCATGCGCGCGGGTGCGTTAAAGAAATCAACCGTGATGCCAGTGCGAGAGAGGTCTCGATCTGCGACGAGAGCAACCAGCTTGCCTTGCCTTAAACGTTTTGCTAACACTGCGATTACACGTCCGTCAAGGGGTAGAGCCTCCATACCCATTGCTTCCCGATAAGAAAGAAACCTGCGAAAAAGTGCGTCGGGTTTCAAGCGTTCAACAACGGTAACCAGCGGGACACCTTTGGCACAAAAGTAAGCACCTGCGTGATCCCAATTGCCAGCGTGTGGAAGAGCGACGATCACACCACCTCCCGATGAAACCGCATCCATTAACAGGTGTTCATTGCTGACGGAAACGCTCCCAACAATCTTTTCGTGTGACCAATCTGGAAATCTAAAAGTGTCGCACCAATAACGCATATATGAACGCGCCGCCGAAATTACTAAGGTATCTAAAGCTGCCGCATTGAGCTGAGGTTTCACCCGAGCCAAATTCGATCTCAATCTCTCCAATCGCGGAGTTCGCTTTTTTCCAAGTCGAACTCCCACCCACCCAAATAAGCGATAGGCGAAGTTTTCGGGAAGCCACCTAACTATCCGCCATCCCGCGAAATAAGCGTAAGCCGTCAGATTTTCAAAAGTCATTATCGAGTTGCTTCCCGCACAAAAATGATTCGTTGAACAACGGTGATCGTTCCCACGATGGCCAATACCCACATGCCGATGGCCAAGGAATACGGCACACCTAAACCATGCACGCCAATTGCGGTTAAACCCAGCATGACGCGTTCGGTGCGTTCAGCTAACCCCCCGGAACAATTGATCTGTAGCGATTCGGCTTTAGCCCTGATATACGGGATAAGCATCCCTGTTACTAACGCGATAAGAACAATCGGGAGCAATCGATCTTTCGACGTATCTAGGGCAATCAGAACACCTATAAGTATTGCTGAGTCGCTCAGTCGGTCAATAGTCGAATCTAGAAACCCTCCCCACGCTGTCGTGCCAGTATCAGACAAACGCGCCATCGTTCCATCAAAGAGATCGCTCAAAGAAAAAATGCAAATAAGTACTGTCCCCAAGAAAAAATGTTTTGTCGGATAAAAATACAAAGCACTGACCATCACGCCGAGGGCGCCAACCATTGTTACCCCATTGGGCGTGCACCCAGCACGCATCGCAACCTTTGCCAAGGGCGTTATGACTCGCGTGACCATCGGCTTAAAAACAGAACTAATCATCTGCCACATCGTAGGCTGAGCCCGTGTCTAAGCCTAGTTTGAGCACCATTCGCACTCACATTTTCGGCCATCCGGGAGCCCACCCAAAGGAGGTGGCCAGTATTTTCGATGGTCACCTCGAGCAAGATCCTTCCCTCGATTGTGACCTTGCGATTTTTGCAATTAATCCAGCCATAGGAATCGATGCGCAATCGATTGCGCAATGGGAAGCACTCGACGAAGCAATGGTTCCGCGACTCGTCGTTGTCACTGGTCTAGATGATTCTGAAAATGATTTCGACGATGCAGTCCTTTTAGCTAATCGAGTCTTTGACCAAACTGTTACGCCATTTCTAGTTCTACACGATGATTCCGGAATTGCCTGCGCTCTGATTTCATTATCAGATCTTTCAATTAGAGATTATTCAACCACCCCTCCAACTCTTCGTGATTCAGACGCCGAACACAAAACTCTTGTCAGCGAATTTCAATCCGAATATCTTAATCAAATGGAATTGATGGGAGATGACGCTTTCGGCGCTGGCCTAGTTTTCCCAGCTATCCCGATTTGGCTTGATAGAAAAATTGGCGTAGATATCGTTACGAATTACATTGAAAGTTTAAAAAACTAACTACCAAGCTGCCGCTAAATCATCCCGGGTTTGAGTAAGCAAGGCCGGCAGTACTTTGGTCTTGCCAATTAATGGCATGAAGTTGGCATCCCCAGCCCAACGTGGAATAACGTGTTGATGGATATGTTCAGCAACACCGGCTCCAGATATCACGCCTTGGTTCATTCCAATATTGAATCCAGAAGCCATCGCGGTCTTACGAAGAGTTTTCATTGCATGCGAGGTCAGCGCAGAAATTTCGTTTCGCTCGGTGTCAGACAGATCTGTGAGATCGCCAACGTGTCGATAGGCGCACACAAGCAGGTGTCCGACGTTATATGGGTAAAGATTCATTACAACAAATGCTTCTGTACCGCGATGAACAATGAGGCCTTCCTGATCACCCAGAGTAGGAATCCTACAAAAGGGACAAACAATCTCATTTTCCGTTAACGGACGATTCTCTCCGCGTAAATATTCCATTCGATGCGGTGCCCATAAACGCTGCCAGGAATCAGGCACTCCAACGCCATCAATATTCTTCTCCATCAATTAAATCTGTCGACGTTCTGCGATCGTGGCCTTTATCTGGGAAATTGCCTCACCTAGCGGCAGGCCATTGCTTTGATCGCCGTTGCGATAGCGGATAGAAACAGCGCCAGCGGCTTGATCTTCCTCGCCAACAATTATCATGTAAGGGATCTTTTGAAGCTGTGCATTGCGCACTTTCTTCTGCATGCGATCATCGGAGGCGTCAATCTCTGCCCGTATTCCGTTGCGCTTGAGCTCAGAAACAATTCCTTGCAAATAGGGAACAAATGCATCCGCAACGGGAATCGCCATCACTTGAACCGGCGCCAACCACGGCGGAAATGCGCCTGCATAATGTTCGGTCAAAACTCCAAAAAAGCGTTCAATCGATCCGAAGAGCGCTCGATGAATCATTACAGGACGTTGGCGAGATCCATCATTTGATACATATTCAAGATCAAAGCGTTGGGGTAGCTGAAAATCCACTTGAATGGTGGACATTTGCCATGTTCGCCCGATGGCATCTTTTGCTTGGACTGAAACCTTTGGCCCGTAAAAAGCTGCACCACCCTCGTCCAAAACAAGTTCGAGATTTTGGTTTTGCGCTGCTTGCCGCAGCGCCTCAGTTGCTGCCTCCCATTCGGAATCCTCACCAACGGATTTTTCTGGATTGCGAGTTGATAGTTCAAGGTAAAAATCTGTCAGACCGTAATCGCGCAGTAAATTCAAAACGAAAGTTATCAATGAATCTAGTTCTCCCAGCATTTGATCTGGAGTGCAATAAATGTGCGCATCATCTTGAGTAAAGCCACGCGCGCGAGTAATGCCATGCAGGACACCAGATTTCTCATAGCGATAGACAGTGCCAAACTCGAATAACCGCAGTGGCAGTTCGCGATAAGAACGTCCACGAGAGCTATAAATCAAGTTGTGAAAAGGGCAGTTCATAGGCTTCATGTAGTACTGCTGCCCAGCACGTTTAACAGTGCCATCGGCGTGAAGTTCTTCATCCAAAATCATCGGTGGATACATACCTTCGGAATACCAGTCGAGGTGTCCGGATTTTTCAAAGAGTGCCGCTTTGGTGATGTGTGGCGAATAAACAAATTCATAACCTTCAACCTCGTGCCGGTGACGTGAGTAATCCTCCATCGCTCTTCGCACGATGCCACCTTTGGGATGAAAAACAGCAAGTCCGGAACCAATTTCTTCCGGGAATGAAAATAGGTCTAGTTCGGCGCCAAGTTTTCTGTGGTCTCGTTTTTCTGCTTCTGTAAGAAAATCTAAATGCTCCTGCAACTGCTGCGCACTTGACCAGGCAGTTCCATAAATGCGTTGCAGCATTGGGTTTTTTTCGGAACCACGCCAATAGGCCCCAGCAGATCGCATTAATTTGAAAGCAGGAATCATTTTGGTCGATGGCAGGTGCGGGCCTCTGCATAAATCCCCCCAGACCGCCTGTCCGTCGCGCCCTAAATTGTCATAAATTGTCAGTTCGCTACCACCAATTTCAACACTTGATTCATCTCCAGCATCGGATTTTAGTCGCACTAGTTCACATTTATAAGGCTCGTGAGCAAGTTCTGTCAGTGCCTGCTCTTCGCTGACCACCCTACGTTTGAAACGTTGACCATCTTTAATAATCTTCTTCATTGAACTTTCTAAAGCGGCAAGGTCCTCGGGTGTAAATGGTTTGACGGGATCGAAGTCATAGTAAAAGCCGTCTGTAATTGGAGGACCAATACCCAATTTCGTACCGGGAAAAACTTGCTGCACGGCTTGGGCCAACACATGAGCTGTTGAATGGCGTAAAACTGACAAACCTTCTGGCGATGAGATCGAAATTCCATCTACAACATCGCCGTCTTTTAAATCGCTCCATAAATCGCTCATATGTCCGTTAATTCGACATATAACAATGCTCTTATCTTCGGCAAATAAATGCGTGGGTTTCTGATCCGATTCCACCTCTAAAGGCGCACCGTCAAGGGTGATCGATATCGTTGCCATAGCTACCAGCCTACCGAAAGGGTGGTCATCTTCTCTCGTATTTTTTGCGCTAAATCAGTAACGATTTCTAGAGGTCTCTGCTCCAAATAACCCACGGGTTGCGCCTCTTTCAAACTCGAGAGTAAGAAAGCTGCATCGCATCTTTCTAGATCAGCCACTTCAACTTTTCGCTCATTGATCCCGAACCAACTGATTAGTAATCCTCGGACGATGCCTGGTAAACACCCCGAAGCCAGTTCGGGAGTTACCCATTGGTCATCAATTCGAAAAAGGATATTTGAAACAGCGCCTTCGCAAACTTCACCTCGAGTGTTGAGCCGAATCGCTTCATCGAAACCCAACTCATTAGCCTGGGAGATGATCTCCAACTGCTCTCTGTAAGGCAACACCTTTATGCCGCAACATTTTGCCTCAATATCAATTGGCGCATCAATTCGCGTGATTCGTGCGGGCCTGTCCCACATTCGAAAACCTTCGTGCACTGCCAGAATTTCACTATCACCGGGAAAAACTAATCGTAAACGCCCTATGCCTTTGATAATTGCATACGCATTGAGCGCCCTGATGATTTCTTGGTGGATTACCGCATCTGTCGGGAATTCAAGCGAAAGTTGTTTGGCACTCTTTCGTGCTCGCGCAAGATGTAAATCTAAAGCAATCACTTGGCCATCGATCGATTTAAGTGTCTCAAATATTCCGACTCCGTCTGGGAAATCTATTTTCATTCCACACTCCCGCCGGCAAGTGAAAGAAGTCGAGAAGCTTTCAATTGCGTTTCAATCCACTCTTTTATGGGATCACTCCCCCAAGTAATACCAGCGCCAGTTCCAAAATGAAGTTGCCCGTCATGCTTTGTCCAAAAAATACGGATCGCTACAGACAAAAGAGCTCGGCTACCTTCAACCCACCCCAATGCTCCGCAATACGGGCCTCGAGCGGTTGGTTCGAATTGCCTTATTGTCTTTAGGGCCGCAGATTTAGGAGCTCCGCTCACAGACCCTGGTGGCAAGATCGCCTCGCCAATTTCATTCCAGCCGATGTCCTCGATTAAGTCCCCGCTGATATCAGAAACCAAATGCGACAAACCTGGATGATCTTCAGTTGCCAAAAGTCTAGGAACGCTCACACTGCCGGGTTTGCAAATTTTGCCCAAATCATTGCGGATCAAATCAACAATCATGATGTTTTCTGCTGTGTCTTTACCGCCAAAGGGCGGAGTCCCTAAGTGCTTGGTCCCTTTGATAGGGCCTGATGTGACGCGATCTTTTTCGCGTCTTAACAGTAATTCGGGAGAGGCAGAAACCACCTCCATTCCAGGCAATCGCAGATAGCTAGCAAACGGAGCTGGATTTTCTTTAAGAACTTTATGCATGAGGCTAAGAAGTGCGATCTGATTTGGGACTTCGATAGTCATTTCTCTACACGCGTTAACTTGATAAACCCATCCTTGTGCGATTTGTTCACGAATATCGCTCACGGATTTTTCGTACTGCGTTTTACTTAAAGAACTGGTCCATCCGCCATCTAATTGGATCCACTGCACAAAAGGAGGCGGTAGTGGTGCTTGGATGACTTTCCCAAAACGCGCGCACGTCCACTCTCCTTCGAATGTTGTCGAAACTGCCCAGAAACCCGGTTGATCAAGGGACCGTGGATCTCTACTGATTTCCTCTAGGTCGTAGGCCAAACGCCCGTTCATCCAAAACAATGGTGCATCGGGTCTCAATTCCACCCCTTAACCGTAGGGCGAAATGACCTTCTCTTGGTCACTTTGGCGCAACCACCTCGCCTACGATAGATTTCGCCCATCACAAGCGATTATTCGTGAGTGTGTGCGGACGTAGCGCAGTTGGTAGCGCACCACCTTGCCAAGGTGGATGTCGCGGGTTCGAGTCCCGTCGTCCGCTCTGATGATTTCCATATGGTCGGGTGGCCGAGAGGCGAGGCTCAGGACTGCAAATCCTGCTACACGGGTTCAAATCCCGTCCCGACCTCCATATTGATAAAGAAATCTGGATACGAAGCGAAATGAAATGGCGGTAGAGAATGGCGCTAGAGAAATCTGAACGCCCATGGGGCCGCTATGAAGTCTTGCAAGAATCATCCAGCTGTAAAGTCAAATGCATTTATGTATTACCAGGGAAGAGACTTTCCTATCAACGTCACCAAAAAAGAGCTGAACACTGGTACATAGTCTCCGGTACTGCCGAAGTAACACTCAACGGCATCACAACATCGCACAAAGGCGGAGATAACATCGATGTCGCCATCGGGCAACTACACAGAATCAGCAATGTTGGAAACGATGATGTCGTCTTGATAGAAGTACAAACGGGTACATACTTCGGTGAAGATGATATTGAGAGAATTGAGGATGATTTCGGGCGCTAATCTCCTATTTACTCGGTGAGGTATGCTTCGCCGAAAGCAAGGATCGTTGGCTCAGCGGTAGAGCACCACATTGACATTGTGGGGGTCACTGGTTCGATCCCAGTACGGTCCACGTAGAACGACTAACTATCTAGAAATACTCGCAGCCTTCGAAGCGTCTCTTCCAAATATGTCGGAATCATTTCTTGGTGTTCTTGATTATTGGTTTCATAGAGATAGTTGAGCAGCATGAGACGTCTATGAATGAGAAGCATCTCTAGATCTGCCTTCGTGTGCGGTGGTAATTGCCTTACTGATGTATATCCATTGAGCATGGCCTCATCTTGTTCCGGCGTATCCAAATAATATAGAGCTGTTGCAATATCTTGAATTGGTAAACCAATCCCACTGTCATCAAAATCAAATATGGAAAGTTGATTGTTATGCCATTTCATGTTCCAGCCATGCAGATCGGCATGAATGATTTGAGGATTTTCTCGAGAATAAAGTGCATCGGTTCTAGAGATAATTTTCTTGAATGCAGCAGAAATCAAATCCTTTTCCCCACTATCTAATTTGCTCTTGTCGCTGAGCAAGAAATCTTCCGTTTCCCAAAACGGATCTTGGAAGGATGGAAGCGCCGCATCACTTGGAAGGACAAAATCCTTCGATGACGCATGCATTCGCGCCATTGCCTGACCTAATGCATGCAACTGCTCCAGAGTCGGTTCATCGCCAACTTCTTCACCATCGAGCCACGAATAGAGAATGCAATTAAGTTCTCGTCCACTATGAGCATGCGTCACAGTAGTGACGAATTTTCCGGATCTATTTGCTATTGGCCGTGGTGTAAGGATTCCATCCACATTTTCTAGAAATTTTACCCAAGCGACCTCCGCGCGGATATTTTCAGCACTTCGTGGAGAATTGATATTGATACGTAGAGCGTAATTCGTCGAGTCGGCAGCAGTAACCTTGAAGGTCGCGTTGTACTCATTGTTGATCAAAGAGACTTCATTGACATCCAATAAATAGGAGCCAAGAGCTGTATGTGCAATCTCAATCAACTCTAATTCGGTAAAGCTCATGGAAGTCTTGGCCCTTTCTTATAGGTCACTGGTTCGATCCCAGTACGGTCCACTTCTGAACGTGCCACTCACTCCGAAATCTTGGAGGCGATCTGATCCTTTAAGAGTGAAGTTGTAGCGGTAAGTGAAAAAATGAACAAAGCAACAATCGCCAACAGGACAAAGAAACCCGGGTCATCTGCTTGAGGAACTAGCATCAGGAAAAGAACTGCTGGTATCACTGATGCGACTTTGAAAGACATCAATAGCCGTGCAATCCAATTGAGATTCTCCGCTGAGTAAAACCGGTTGCGCCTCATACTTTCCACGATTTGCCACAAGCAATAGAGAGCTATTTGTCCGCAGAGTATCCAAAGTCCAACCACGATTGTTAGGGCAAATTCAATGAGCAGAGAGATACCCTGAGTCCTGCGCATGTGTTCAAACTGACCAGGAAAAGAAAGAAATTGCACGAGAGTTAAACCAAGAAATAGAAAGAGGAAACCTGCTTTAGCAACGATAAAGCGTTTCTCACTCATGAGCACAGTCTAGTGAGGCGATTAATTGTTAGTAACAACCTCGATCAAAGCTTGAATGTATCCAATTGCATGCGCTCTGCTCAGAAAGTAAAGTGAGAGAAGTATTCGCTAAAGCAAAGTTGGAGCCAATTGAGCCATTTAAGACAGGCACTTCTCCTTGGAAGTCTAAATGCCTTGTGTGTGGATCCATCGTGAACGGAAGATATTCAAATCTCAGCAAGGGCCAGAGCGGTTGTCGAACATGTTACTACCGACAAAAGAAGGGGAAGAAATAGCCCAATTCCCGATCAAAGCCATAAATGTCAGCCCTATGGTGTTAAATGTGAACCAAGTAGGAATTTCTAATAAGTGGAGAACATGAAGTACATGGTCACTGGTTCGATCCCAGTACGGTCCACTTATTTTAGTTTTGCGAGCCTTTTCAGAATTGGTGGATGTGAATAGTGGACTGCCACATAAATCGGATGCGGGTTCAAATTACTTAACGAGTTCACAGATAATTTCTTCAAAGCAGAATACATATATTCAACG